>Ga0214919_10002249_pt1 | contig 30562 bp, 33 predicted proteins | sample LL1503_MetaG_FD_177994 | JGI IMG/M metagenome (GOLD analysis project Ga0214919, IMG submission 177994) | Freshwater microbial communities from Lake Lanier, Atlanta, Georgia, United States - LL-1503 | ecosystem: Environmental > Aquatic > Freshwater > Lake | place: USA: Georgia | collected... | reverse complement strand
ACCAAAGAAGATTAGAAACAAGAATGAAAAAATATAGTAAAATTAAAGATAAATTAAATAAAGAAACAATCATTAATGAAAAATCAGTAAAAGAATTAGAAACAACATTATCAAGTTTAAATTCAAAGACATGTAATTATGAAAAATTTAAAACATATTGTATTGAAAAGAATAAAATAAATTATCAATTATATTTACATTACGAACAAAATTGTTTTAGAAAATTTAAATTAAATGCATTTACAAATACTCAAAAAAGTGAAAATAAAATGATAAATAACTTTCAAAAAAAATATGGAAAACCAGAAGAAACTATATTTGTTATGGGTGATTACGATAAAGGAGATTATCATATGAAAGGGAAAGAACCAGTAATTTGTAAAAAATTTAGAAGAATATTTAAAAATGCTGGTTATAAAACATTTTTGGTAAATGAATTTAGAACATCAAAATTATGTAATTGCTGTAATTTTGAATTAGAATATTTTTTAGAAAGACCAAGTCAAAAACCAAAATTAAAGAAAGAAGGAAAAACAGAAATCTGTCATGGACTATTACGATGTCAATCGGTTAAGCATAAAAGCGAAATATTCCATAACAGAGATAAGAATGCTGTGCAAAATATGTTAAATATAGTCAAATCCGTATTAAATACAGGAAAAAGACCTGAAATATTTTGTAGAGAAGTAAATTCTTAAAATTCATATCCGTTTCAAGACGAATACTAACCAAATTTTTATTATCTTTGTATATTTTTTTCGTTGTTAAATCGGCGTTTTAATTGTGTAAAGGTGTAAAAAATAAACCATTAAATATATTTTTCAAATTCACCAATTTTTATATTTTGTTTTACTAATTTATTAATCCTCAGTGGATGTAAAGCAACAGCTAAAAGTTCTTCTTTAATATGATTCATAAGTTGTTTTCTCTTTTCGAGAATATCATAATCAACAAAAAGATCTTCATTAAATTCAACCTCACCTCTAGGAGGACAGATATAATCTGTGCTATATCTTCTATCTTCTTTCTTACCATATCTTGATATTTCAAATATATCACATTTAAGTTCATTAATATCCCTATTACAATATTTTACAATAGAATTTAAATCAAGATAATGTTCATTAATTGGAAAATGAGTAATATATTCAGTTATATATTCATCGTCAATATCTATCTCCATATCAACATGCGATGTAAACATTATTCCATAACTACCATAAGATTCATATACATTTGTATTAACCAATCTAATTGTAAGATAATCATTTTTGTCTGATTTAGCTACAATATTATATTCTATTCTTGATAAGTCATTAGATTCTTCCTTATACATTCCAATTATTTTAGCTGTAATTCCGTAAATAGTCATTTTTATTTTAAAGAATAATATATATATATAAATTTTTAAATAAATAAAATTTATTAGTAAATTTATAAATCAATTTTTTTTTTCAAATATCATCTAATTTCATTTTTTTATTCTTTTTATCATCATAATCAATAAAAAGATCTTCATTAAAATAAACTTCACCTCTAGGACAACGAAAATTATCAATTATATATTCTTCTTTATTACCATATCTTGATACTTCAAAGATTTCACATTTAATCTCATGAATTTCCTCATTACAATATTTTACAATTGAATTTAAATCAATATAATGTTCATTAATTGGAAAAAGGGTAATATTTTTAGTTAATTCAACTAAATCATCTCCTTCATTAATCTCCATATCAACTATTGAAGTAAATAATGTACCGTATCTACCAAAATCTGCATATGTATTAAAATACTTTAATGTAATAGTAAGATTTTTATCTTTGTCTAAATCTGATTTAGCAACAATAATATATTTTGTTTCTGTAAAATATTTAGAATATAACTTATACATTCCAATTATTTTTGCAGTAGTTCCATAAATAGTCATTTTTTAATATACTTATAGATTTATATATAAATTCATAAGTATATTAAAAATTCAATTTTTTTACTAACATTTATAATAATATGTAAAAAAAATGAATTATAATTAATAAATAAATCTATATATAGATATTTATCTAATAAATAATAAATAATAAAATAATATACAAAATGAGTTCCAAAGAAATATTTGAAAATTGTATTGGATATAATGATAGATTAACTGTTAAAAATGAATTATTAGAAGAAGTAGAATTACTTAATAGATATAAGAAAAGCGGAGATGTTAATTTACTAACAGAAAATATAGATTTACTATATTGTCGTTTATTGAAAGATAAATTTGGTTATAAAAAAGATAGTTATGTAATTATAGAATTTGAAGATGATGAAGATATGGAAGAATATGGAGTGAATTATGGAGTAAGTAATAATCATTTCACAGTTGTATATGCAAAAAATAAAGAATACGCAGATGAATTATGGAAAAATGCAATAGATAATGGATTAGATAATTATTTAAAAAACATAAAAAAAGATAAATCAAAAAAAGATTTTTATCATCAAAAAACAATATTTATAAAAAAAGAATTAAATACATTATATCTTAAATGTTTATAAAGAAATAAAATTCCCAAATCTATTTAGAATATATAATATATAATTATAAAAAAAAAAAATTTATATTTTATAAATAACCAATAAATCTATTAATTTATTTAAAAATCATATTTAATAAAGAAAATACAGAATTAAAGTAAATATCACCATATATTTTAAGAATTGAAAAAATTTTAGAAAAATATCATTATTGGATAATTGTATAATTATTTAAAAAAAATTGATTTTTTTTTTATTCTATGTCAATTATTTATTTAAATGAAATAATACATATTAAATTTATTAAAATGTCTGAAGAATTATGTTATCATCCCTACAACTGGCATTGGGTTAGAGTAACCTATATTTTGAATGATGGAATGTTTATTGAAGATATGGCATGCTTTTGTGTTAAACAAGATGTGGATTCAAACATTGAATGTCAATTATTTAAAGGTAAAAGTAAACAAGATGTAAGATGTAGATGTATAAAAGAAGGTACAAAAGTAACTCTATTAGTATATCTAGGATCTGAAAATAAAGGATTTAGTATTGATAAAATTCGAAATGATGATCCATATACAGAAGAAATTATTACGCTTGAAAATACATATTATGATGAATGTATTATTGCACAAATTCAATTTCAGCCTTATTTTTGGAAACCTTATAGGGATCCGAATGCAGCTGTAGCTGCAGGTATTTTTGGATTATGGGGTGCTCTTTTGACCGTAGCAACTCTTGGTGTTGCAGCACCGGCAGTTTTAGCTGCTGCTCCTGGAGTAGCTGCATGGTCTGGAGCAACTGGATTATCTTCTATTGCTGTTTCTGCATTAGGTTATGGTACAGCTGGAGGACTCTCAAGTTATTATTATACAGCTCAAAGTGGACAATTTACAGTAAATTTACCTACTATTCATATCTCTATACAAGAGTATAATAATTTGTCAATTAGTCAAAAACGTGATATTGAATATGTTAAATTTAATACTGGTATTTCTAAACGAGATTTATTAAATAAATTGAGAAATGAAGATATAAATAGTGTGAGAAGACAATATCCTCGCTTATTTTCAAAATAAATATTAAAAATAAAAATAAATATTAAAAATAAATATTAAAAATAAATATTAAAAATAAATATTAAAAATATTAACTAAATAAATTAAAAAAAAAAATTTTTTAATTTAATCTTTATAAACTTTAATTTATAATTATTTTTTTTATAAGATAATTATAAATGAGTGAATACGAACATAGAAATATGGCATATTTATTGGAAGATGTGATGAAAAATAAATTTAACCGAGCTTTTTATCAAGAAGATTTATGGAAATATGTTGAAAATAAAAAAATAGAAGAATATGATATGGAAGATGTGAAACACTGGGTATATGCTCCTTGTTGGTCTTATAATATAAACAATCATACAGAATGTTTTTATTCTGTTTATCAAGTATTAATGCAAAAAGGAAAATTCAAAGAAGATATGAAAAGAATAAAAAAAGCGGATACATCTTATCCTTTAATTGTAATTGAAAATGAATTTGATAAATATGGTGGTATTTTAGATGGAAACCATCGTTTTGCAAAATTGATAATGAATAAATGTAAAAAAGTAAAATTTAAATTTATTTCAAGAAAAGAATTGGATAAATTGATGGTAAAAGTTTAATTTTATTTTTAATCTATTTCAATATTTAATAAATATCTATATATATTATAAATATGATTGTATATCATGCAACTCCAAATAATAATATAAAAGAACTATTTGATAAGTTTTATGTAACTATTTTTCCACATATTGCTTATTATATGGGAATGTATTATAAAAATACAAAAAAACTTTGGTCAAATAATGATTTAGAAAAACCATATGGTTTTGGAAAAAATATTTATTTCAAAAAAGGAAGAAAACCTACTGGTAAACCAACATTATATAAATTAAATATGGTAACTTTAATACCTTGAATTTATAAAATATGATATTGTTAAAAAAAATAACTTATAATTCTTTCATCCAAAAACTTTTTTAGACATAATACTTTTTTATATCAGATAATAATCTAAAAGATGATTTTTCTGGATTATCTAAAAAAATATAATATATATTATAATAAAATATTGAACAATTTTTAAAATTAAATTCTGCGAATGCACTAAAATAGATTTTTTTATATAAAATTATTTTTATCTCTAATAAATTCATTTAAACAAATTGAATATAAATTTTGTTGATCAAATGGTATTTTATCTAATTCATTAAATGTTAGATTAATATTACTGCAATATTTATTTAAATTCCATTTAAACATTGAATATTTTTGAATAATATCAAGTGTGATATTAGGATTCATACTAAGATAATTAAAATTCCATTTTTTATCTAAATTATTTAAAACTATTTCCATATTTATATTTGGATTTATACTTAATCCGATATATGACCAATTTTTATCTTTATTATTACATACATCATCCCAAGTTATATTTTTATTTTGACTAAGTTCTTGATAAGACCAATTTATAGAAGGATTTTGTTTAACAACATTCATATTTACATTAATATTTTTAGAAAATTGATTAATATTCCAATTATAATAAGGATATTTATTAATAATATTAATATCAATATTTGGATTAATACTGATTTGATAAAAATTTAAATTTAAAATATCATTATTTTCTAATATATTCCATTTTTCATAATATTGAAAATTTAATAATTCTAAACACCAAGGTTTATCAATATTATTTTTTACAATATCATATGTTATATTTTTATTTGATGAAAGATATCTATAATTCCAATTTATGTTTTTGTTTTGATTAATAATATTAAAAGTTATATTTGGATTCAAACATAATTCATCATAATTCCATTTTATTGTATTTTTTGTTTTATTAACAAAATCTATGGTGATATTTTTATTTCTTTCTATTAAATATATATGAATACATTCACCATATTTTAAATATAATTTATTATAAAAATATTCAGACCACATTTCTTTTATTATATTTATATGTATTTATACTTTTTAAATCTATTATTATCCAATCTACATTTCTAAAAATATTTAATAATTTATTTATTTCTTTTTTTCCTGGAATATTTGAACTTACTATATCATCATTATTTGTATAAAAATTATAGCTATTTATTTGTTTAAATAAATAATTACTTAAAGAATATAATTCAAGCCAATTTGCAAATATTTTACAATTATTTTCATTAAAATTAAAATTTTCTTCCTCTAAAATATGTCATTAGTAATATACTTTTATATAAAAATCTATAATTATAATTTTAATAGCATAATTTTATAAAACATCTTATCTTTAAAATTAAAGTTAAGCAATTTTATGTAATGTTGATTTTAACAGCATGAGTTTATAAGTTTATAAATTATGTTATTGTTAAAATTATCCAGAGAAAAAAAATTTTATTTCAAAAATAATATTTTAATTATAAATAAATATTATATAAAATAAATATATTTATAATAATTATATTTAATGAATAATAGTAATAATAACAATAATAATAGTAATAATAACAATAATAACAATAAAACTATAATGAATTATGTCAATGAAAATCATATAGATCTTAATGATTTAAAAAATATAAACACTATAAATTATAATAATAATACAAAACATATAGAACATTGGAATCCATATTTAGAAAATATAGATATTTCATTTTTTGGAAATAAATCTTTTTATTTTATACTTGGACCAAAAAATGAAAATAAATTAAGATATTTATGGAAATTTAATATAAAATATAATACAAATAATAATGAATTTATTTTTTATTCAACTGAAAATAGTAAAAATTTAGATCCATGTATAAATATAAATATAAAAAATAAAATTGCAAAAATAAATTACATAAATAAATGTGGAAATTATACAGGAAGAGATTTAATAAAATGGATGTTAGATATTATTGAAAAATTAGGATGTCAAAAATGTATTTTACTTGATCAAGCTGAAAAAAAATGTAATAATAGAGATTATAGTAATTATGTACCAATAAGTTTAATTCATAAATTATGGAAAGGAAAAACTTATTATGAACATTTTAATTTTATTCCATATAAAGAAAAAAATAATAATAATTTAAAAAATATTATTATGTTAGATGAATTAAATAATAATATTAAAAATTTACAAGATTTACATTGGTCTGATTTTAATATTGATGATAATAATTCAAAATGGAAATTATTCAAAAAAAATTATTTTTTTTATAAATCGCCTTTTTTAGCATTTCAAGAATTTACACAAAACAATTGTGGTATTTTTTATGATATTATATATTTATTGGAAAATAATAATAATGCTGCCTATGAAAATATACAAAGAATAAGACAAATTTTATCTAAAAGTATTTGGATAAAAGAATTTTAAAATAATATTATCATTAAAATTATCATCAAATAATTTTCTTTAACATTAATTTTAAAAGAACAATTTTATAAAATATTTTATTGTTAAATTATTACCAATAAATATTTTATGTAATATTAATATTCTTAATATCAAAAAGTTTAATATAAGATATATTTAATCTTAAATTTAGTTATTAGTTAAATTATAATAACTTCATCCATACACTCTTTGATATAATATAATTTATATTATTTAATAAATCATATGATGGTTGTTCATGTTGATTCAATAGATATAATATATCATAAAATATTCCACAATTTTCTTCACTAAATTGTTTAAATGCTAATATTGGTGATGGATAAAATTTACTATAAAGATTATAAAATCTATTCCATACTTCATTATCAATATCATATTCAGACCATTCAACATTTTGTAATTTATTCACATAATTATTTAATTCTAATATTTTATTTTTTACATATTGATTATTATCCTTATTATATGCAATAAAATCAAATTCTTCATAATAAGTTGTTCCTTTACGTAATTTATGTATTAAACTAAGTGATACATAATTTTTAAATTTTCTATTATTACAATCTTTTTTTGCTCTATCAATTAATATACATTTTTTACATCCTAAATGTTTCATTATCTCTATAATCCATCTTATAATACTTTTACCGCGATTATTATGACAATTATTTACATAATTTATTTTTCCAACATTATTTTCAATTATCATATCAATACTGAAAGATGAAGTACTTAATACAATTTTATTATTATTATCACATCTTATTCTAAAATTCCATAAATATTTTTCATTATCATTATTTGAAGGTGCTAAAATATAATAATTTGATTTACCAATAAAAAAATTTATATCTTTATATTCGTCAAAAGGATCCCAGTATTCAATATTTTTAGTATATTCATCTAATAATATTAAATCTAATATTAAATTTTTATTTCTTTCCGTCATTATATAATATATATTAAATATTTTATATTGTTTCATATAAATTTTTATATTAATAAATTATTATAAAGAAATAAATATTATATCCATTTAATATATAATATTATTAAAATTATCGTTAAGTAATTTCATATAATGTTAATTTAAACAGCACTATTTTATAAATATTTTTCTATAAAATAAATAATATTAATACCATATTCATATATTAATTCTTTATTATCCATTGATCAATAATTATTTATATTAATATAATTATTTTATATGTAATATATTTAATTATTATAAATAATAATTATATAATATAGCATAAATTTTATAATAATTATTATTTTTTTTAATATATTTTGATATATATAATTTACATAAATAATATTAAAAAAATATTAGATATAATAAATATAATGACAAATTATAATTTATTAGATTTTCAGCATTTTCCAAGTATAATTGGAAATAACATTATTATTGATGAAAATACATTATTTTTTAAATCTTATGAAAAAAAATATAATTCATTACACAAAAATAAACCATCATTTTTTAATAGTATTAATAATGCAACCAAATATTTAACAAAAGACAGAAATTTAGGTATATTTAGCACAAAAAAAGAAATAAAATTATTAGATATTAGATATATATCTCAAATTATCAATGATTTAATATTATTAAGAAAAAATAATGATTTTGATTCTATAATAAAAGGATATATGACACTAACATTATCTTATGGTTTGGTTTCATTATATAAACAAATGACTTTATATAAAATGAGATATGCTAAGGATTTAAATAATGATAAAAGATATGAAAAAATAATTAATTATTTAAATAATTATGAAAAAAATAATAATAAAGAATTATTTCAAAATCCAGTAGAGTTACAAGGAATAAGAATAGGAGAAACAAATAATGATGTAGAATCAACATTTATTTTAAAAGAAATTTTTGAAAACTTTTTTGATGGTATAATATATCCTACTATATTTAGTCCATATTTTGACGATAATTATATTCCGAATGAAATACTTTTATTTAATCCAACTGATAATTTAGTAGAATTAGATAAAATACCAGATAATATAAATAGTTTAACTATGAATGATTTACTAATAAAAAATAATATAAATTTATTTACTGTATCATATTTTATGAAAAATGATGAAACAACTTACTTTCAATATGGTTGTATTTTAAAAAATAAATCTAATAAAATTGATTTTATTTATGAAAAAAATATCTTAATAAACCAAATTAGTCAAAAAAAAATAAAAGAACTAAAAAAACAAGGTAAAGAATTTAAGAAAAATATAATTAATAATAGATTAACTATAAATAAAAAAGAAGATGTTATTTTTAATAAAAATACATTAATAAATTTTATTAAATTAAAAAAATAATTAAGAATTATATTATTATTAAAAAAACTGTTAAATAATGTTAATTATAACGGTATGAGTTTATAAATATACAACTGTTAAATCACCATTAAATAATCATCATTCAATATATTATATTGCTTATAATAAATAAATATTTTTAGATAAATTTCATTTTTATAAGAAATTTATATGATTTTATATTACTTCTTTCATAATAAATTTTGTCTGAGCTACTATTTGAATATAAGAATAAGAAGTGAAACATTTTGTTATATATTTATCTCTATCTTTTATATCAAAACTATTCCAATTCCAAATATAACTCTTTCTATCATTAAAATCTCGTATGTATGTTGTTGTACCTGTAAAATTCCCATAGTTTAATTCATTTATCCACACTTCTTTTGCTAATTCTATATTTTTATTATCCTCTTTCAAATAAAATATAAGAATATTAGATATATAAGTCTCGACAATAAAAACACATGTATCTTTTTCTATTCCTAATGCTTCTTTTTTTAATATACACAATCTACATTTAACAGAATTATTGGTACGATTTGGATAATATCTGTAATGACAATTATATTTTTTAAAATTTTCATTACTATCATCTTTAACAAATTCTAAATATTCATTCATAAAATCGCCTAATTCATCAAATTTATCTCCATATTGTGGTTCATTATATACTCTCTCTTTATATAATTCTTTTAATTCATTATAAATATTATAATGAAAATCATCTTCTTTTAATTCCATTGCACAAGATATTCTCTCCATTTTAGTTATATATTTAAATTATTTAAGTTTTATATTAATTTTTATTTTATAAATATAAATAATAAAAAAATTGATTATTATTTATCTTATTTCACTTTTCATTGGATAAAAAAATAGATAAAATGAAGTATTATACAACAAAAGAATATTTAAGAGAAACTATTGATCAATATGGAGTAGCCATTATTCCATCAGTTTTAGATGAAATGGAATGTAGTCAAATGATTGATGGATTATGGAATTATTTTGAAAATATTACAAAAAACTGGGAGATTCCTATTCATAGAAATAATCAAGATTCATGGAAAGAGATATTAAAATTATACCCAATACATACAATGTTATTTCAATATTTTCATTGTGGACATTCTCAGATTGCATGGAATCTAAGAGAGAATTTAAAAATATTAGAAATATTTTCTCATTTTTGGGAATGTAATAATGAGGACTTACTAGTATCATTTGATGGATTTGCATTTGGACTTCCACCTGAAGTAATAAAAAAAGGTTGGAATCAAAATCGTACTTGGTATCATACAGATCAAAGTTACACTAGAAATGAATTTCAATCACTTCAATCTTGGGTTACTGCGTTTGATGTAAATGAAGAGGATGCAACCTTAGGATTCATGGAAGGTAGTAATCGTTTTCATAGAGAATTTGCAGATCACTTTCATATAGAGAGTAAAAATGATTGGTATAAATTAGCTAAAGAAGAAGAAAATTTTTATCTTACAAAAGGATGTCAATACAAGAAAATAAAATGTCCTAAAGGAAGTATCGTTTTTTGGGATAGTCGAACCATTCATTGTGCTATAGATCCAATAAAGGATAGAAGTGTTCCAAATTTTAGAGGAATCATTTATTTATGCTATCAACCTCGAAAGTTATGTGATAAAAAGAATTTGGAAAAAAAGAAAAAAGCATTCTTAGAGATGAGAATGACAAATCATTATCCATGTAAAATTAAATTATTTCCAAAAAATCCACAAACTTACGGAAAGAAATTACCTGAATTTACAATGATTGAAAAACCAATTCTAACAGATATTGGATATAAATTAGCAGGATTTTAATTTATTTTTATAATATAAAGATAAAAATTTGATTAATAATTTATTAATAAAATATAAATTTTTTATTATAAATAAAAAAAATTGATTAAAAATAATATAATCATATTTATATTTACTAATATTTTAATTAACATGTCATTATCAGTAGATTTAGAACCAATTACATTAGAAAATTATGAAAATATACCAATAGAAAATTTAATAAATATAAATGGAAAATTATATGATATTTATAATATATATAATTGGATTATAACATATAATAATATAGTTGATCCATTAAAAAATATTGTGTCAGAATTAGATAAAAAAAGAATTAAAGATTTACATTATGAAATAGAATTTAAAAAATTATATAAAAAATTATATAAAAATTTATTTAATGATTACTCAAAAAATAAACATAAAATCTTAAATCAAATTAAATATAATCCACCGTTATATAAATTTATGCCAAATGAATTTAAAAATATTCGTGAATTTATTATAGAAGCATTAAATATAAATTATAAAGTTTTTGATTATTTATCAGAAGAATTTAAAAAGGATGAATTTATCATAAATCTAAAAAATAGAAAAATATTATTAGAAAATTTATCTTATAATGGTAAAGATTTACAATTTTTAACAGATGATTTAAAAGATGATAAAGAAATTGTTTTAACTGCCATTACACAAAATGGTTTAGCATTAGAATATGCATCAGAAAGATTAAAAAATGATTATGAGATTGTAGAAAAAGCATTAAATCAAAACTCTTCTTCTATAAAATTTGTTACGGTTACTTCTACCATAATTAAAAATAATATTAAATTAAGATTAGATTATAATGATTATCAAATTAGAGAAAATTATAGATTAATGAAAAACTGTACAGAAAATGACAAAGATATGATTATAGATTTATTAAATAAAGATCATTTATTGTTAAAATTTGTTCCTGAAAAATTAAAGTATGAAAAAGATTTTATATTATCTGTTATAAGAAAAAATTGTGTCCTATTACACAATGCTCCTGAACATATTAAAAATGATCGCGAGATTATTATGAAAGGAGTATATTTTAATGGAACAATTATAAATTATGCATCAGATGAATTAAAAAAAGATAGAGAAATTGTTTTAATAGCAGTTAAGAATGATTATTATGCATTTAAATATGTATATCAATATTTTAATGATGACAAAGAAATTGTATTAGAGGTTGTTAAAAAAAATGGAACTTTTATACAGTATGCATCTAATAGATTAAAAGAAGATGAAGAAATTGTAAAGGAAGCCATTAAAGAGTGTGAATATGCCATTCATTTTGTTCTAAATTAAAAATAATAAAGATAACTTCTATTGGATTAAATTCAGGTTAATAAGGAAAAAGATCATTTAATAGTATTAGATAATGGAGGAATGCATAAAACTAATGAAGTTAGGAATTTTATAAAATCATCTGGAAATGATTATTTATATATATTACCATATCATCATTATCTTAATCCAATAGAAGAATATTTTAATCAACTAAAACATTATATAAAATTGGATAAACCATTAGAATTTGAAGATATAAAAAGAAGTATTAAAAAATCTATAAATAATATAAAAATAAATAATTATAATAATTATTTTTTACATTCTTTTGATATTAAACAACTAATTAAACCCAAAAAAATATCTACAAAAAGAAAAAAACTCAAAAAATATATTTAAAAATCGGCGTTTGAATTCCGAACCGCTGTAAAATGTTGTATTTGATACTAGATTTAATCGTTAATAAATTTAACCCCATTATATTTTTTCCCCCAAAATTCAAAGATCAGTTAGAAACTATACTAGCTGCTCGTATGTGTTTGGATAAACTTGATTCAAAAGTAGAAATATTCAAAAAGGTAGCAACCTTTGATAGCTATCTTCTTTACCTGCTAACATGTTTAGCAGATCGTAAAGAAGAAAATGCTTTATCAGTACATGTGGTTTCGAGTGGTTTCACTGACGAACGCCAAATGGATCTTTGTGGCAAATTTGAAAAGATTCATCACAGAATGTCATCCAGATTCTCTAAAAGCTTTGTTCTTTCTTCTTTGGAAAGGATAAGATATTTAATGTTTCGTGATCTCGCAAATTTTATATCTTTATCATTCGAACAACGACTTGAGCTTTGTAGCATGATCGCATCTATTTCGGTAAATGTGAATAAACTCAAAGATATTATTGATGAGTTCAAAACACCGCTACAAAACACTGAAAAAATTCTTGTGTGTAAAGATATTATTCTTCTAAAAGATGAATCTTTTTCAGAAAAGTTTGCAAGCTTTGTCAGTAGAGTAAAATCGACTGACATGAGTGAAAATGACGTTGTATTTTACACAATAATGTGTGCACAATATAACGAGATTTTTTTTCATATCGCGGTTTTATTAGAATTACAATCAGAATATTAAATACTCGAATGTATTAGTTAAATCACTGTTTTGAATTAATTTATTATAATTTACACCAACAATTTATCAACACGAGATAAAGACCAACTTTCAGCATCAGCATAAAAACTCAATTTTAGAGCATATGTTGAACTTGGCAATACAGTTGATAAAATAGGTGCTTCAATATCAGAATTCCATGAAATAGTAAAAGTATTACTAGATATTACTAAACCTGTTAATGGAACAAGTGATAATGGTTTTAAACCTAATAAAAAATCTACTCTTGATTCATCAGGTGTATTAAATACTTTTCTTTCTAATACTTGCATATTATTTGCTAAAGCAATTTTATCAATAAAAGAATTTAAACCACTTGCACTAATTAATGCTACTATTTCATATGTTGCATTAATAGTTGATTGTGGAATTTGTCCTGATTGCGCAGGATCATTTAAAATTGTTTGAATTTTCAATAAGATTGAACTACCTGTGCTGTCAACTGCAAATGTTGATGTCATTATATTTTTAATATAGATTTTATTTTTAATTTTACTAAAAATAAATAAACGCATAAATTTAATCATCTTTTTGATTAAATATAGCATTTCTATATATGTAACTTTGACCATTTTTTGTTACTCCTTTGTATACATACAATCCTTCTGTTGGTTGTGGTAAATCATTTGATACTAATGTTGTTTGATCACCAAAAATTCCTAATATTTCTACATAACAATATTTATTTATTTTTATAAATGATGATCCATAGTCAACTTCTATATCAAATATATCTCTATCATAAACTTTTGTTAAAGATACATCTAAAACTAATGTATTTACAACAGTTAAACTAGAACTAACTATATTTAATGCATCTTCACCAGGATTTAACACAACAATATTATTAATGGTAACATATGATTGTACAATATCTATACCATTATCTCCTGATTCTTCTACATGAAGAAATTGTATATTAAACTCATCGTTATTACAACCTAATATTGTTATTCCATCATTATCAGTAGAAGGTTCTAATACTAAATTTCTTTGTTTTAATGGATCAATTGAACCTAAATAATAAGCATATATTTTTTTAGCATAAAAATAAGATGGTTCTGTTCCATAATATGTTTTTATTGTTTCTTTATGTGCTTCTAATGTACCGCAAAACCATACACCTGCATTATCTGTTACTATAGTTCTATTATTTTGTTTATCACATGCAATAAAATAAACTGTTTCTGCATATAATGATGAACCACTATCGAAAATAAGTGCAGATTTATTTAAAGATGATAATGAAAATTTACCATTTTTAATATAAATAACTGTATCATTTTCAATACTTAATGAAACATTTTTTAATATATGTACTTCACCATTTATAACATAAATATTTTTATTGTAAAATACAGTGTTACTTTTTATATTACCATATATTTGAATTATATACTTATTTGAATCTGTCATATATTTATACGCAGAAAAAAATGATTTTTTTTTTAATTATAAATGAAAAATATCAGTTATAAACTTACATGAAATAACTTAAGGTAAATTGTATTTTTCTTCGTAAACTCCGAAAAATAGAGACTAACCTTCATTGCATTCCGGTTTTTTTCTGTATATTTTTCTTCGTAAACTCCGAAAAATAGAGACTAACCTTCATTGCATTCCGGTGTTTTTCTATAAATAAAATAATTTATAGTTATTTTATAATGTTTATAATTTATTGTATTCATAAAATTTACTTATTTTTGTAAATGATCATTTATGGTATGTCCGCTAATGCGAAAGTGATCATTATCGAATACCAAAGTACCTTTTAAATCCATAAAATTTATTCTAAAAAAGGCATAATGAGCACCGTTTAAGTCGCTCAATTTACCAGATAGAGAATCAAAACTACCTATATTGGTAGTCGATATATCATTGTATTCGAATATAAGGTTCTTAAAACGCTTAAATTCTGGCATTGCCATTATATCACTTAGCTGGCGTTTTGTTATTTTTTCAATAACAACCATATTATTGATGATGTTAATGGTGATGCATTTCACATTGTATTTACGACTAACTTCGAATATAACACATGAAGTTGCTTGTTTATCAATAAAACACGCCCCAAAAAATACAAATGCGTTGTGAGGTGAATAAACACTATCAAAACCACTAGTAGTACTTTCATTATCGTCAGTATCTTGTGAGTCTTCGGTATCTTGTGAGTCTTCAGTATCTTCTGGATCTTTTTTAGGTATGCCCAGCATTTCATTGATTAATCCTTTTAATTTATGCGAGAAGAACAAATCATCGATATAATAATCAGAAAAATCAAAATCTGAGTTAGAATCATCTAACTCATTATCAGAGTTATCATCAGAGTCATCATCAGACACTGCATTTAAGCAAGCACCTAAGCCAGTATTCGAGCTAATATTTAAACCAGCATTTAAGCTAGCATCTAAGCCATCATTTAAGCCAGTATTCGAAATATTTAAACCAGCATTTAAGCTAGCATCTAAACACTCAATAAATTCCATTATTTTTTATGATGTATTTTCCGGAGAAGAACTTTCACATTCGTTTCAGTTATTGTCTTTATATACTATAATGGATTAGATTATATATTTTAAAACCATCATTTTTTTTTATTCTGTATTTTTCTCCATAAACTCCGAAAAATAGAGATAAATCTTCATTTTGATTTCTGTTCTGTATTTTTCTTCGTAAACTCTGGAAAATAGTTCTTTATCTATACATAAATTAATTGTAAAATATTATAAATCTTGAGTTCAAGATGGTTTTTACAAATATTTTGATTTTGAAGATCTAAAAATAATAATTTTTTTGAAAGTATATCAATAAATTTAATTTATATAAGCATATGAAGCATCCATTGCAATAGCGCACATTGATAATCCATTAACATTATTACTATTTCTTAATAGTTTAATGTAACCATTATCACCCCAAGTTGCACTCCAACTATTTTTAACTAACCAATAATCCTTTCCATTTTCAGTTCCATATCCAACACATAACACACCATGATCTAAAGTTTGACCACATGCGGCAATATCATCAAAAACACCCGATTTATACAATTGAAATTGTTTACTATCTGCTTCAATTGCAACCGAAACAGGGTTCTTTGATACAGCATATGTTAGTTGTTTTTCATTATTTGGTGTAACATTAATACACCCAGATACAGATGTTTCAGACACATATGGTTTGCAACTAGATCTACTACTTTGTGCACTGTAAGGATATGCACTTTCTGTAGTTAGCCCATTATCATGAATATATGTAAAAGCATTTTGCATTATACCTCCATTGCATCCATGATTTCCATAAGAATATGAGCAATCAACCAATTGTTGTTCAGAAAATGATTTTAAAACTCCATGTTTAAGAAAATATGCACCTTCAACAGCACCTGTAGTAGAAAATGACCAACAACTTCCACATTGTCCTTGATCTTTTACCGGTGTAACAGCACCTTTTTCACGCCAATCAATAGATGATGCGTATGAACCAGTTTCTTGTTTTTGATTAGTGCAAATATCAGAACTTAAGTCATATTCATTTTTACTTACATATTTTTTAAATTCATCATGTGTAAAATCAGCAAAACTAGTAACACCTAATGTATAACTAGTATTTGAATATTTATTGTGATAATTTGCATAATTAACATTATCTGTAAAAATTTCAATTCTTTCTGCAATATGTGAAAATGATTCATAAAATTTATTATGGTCAACAATAAAATTAATAAATGGAATCCATTTGTTATTGATTGTTTCAATATTGTTATTGCTATTAATATATTTAGAACAATCTGATGATGATTCCTTATTAAAGAAATCTAAACATTGATTATTTAAAAAACCTCCAAAATGATTGCATACAACGCGATTGACATTGTAGTTATTTTGAAGTGTACAAAAAACATAGTAAGGATGAATTGGAATATTTGCAAAATTAACTAAACTCATTTTTATATATAATATTATAATATTTATTTCTTTATATAAAAATGAAATATATTTATTTTAATCTATAAAAAAGAAATAAAAAATTAGATTGATAAAGTATTTAATAATTTATTGATATTATCAGTATCTTTATTAATTAATAATCCTTGAATTTCTATGAAAGATAAATTTGATATTCTATCAATATGTTTACATTTTGTTCTAAGATTTAATCCAAATTTCACACCACAATTACATGTTAATTTAAATTTTTCATTGACAAATATTTTATATTCTTCATTAGATGTTGATGATTTAATAGGAATATATAATTTATTTTGATTATCATCAATTATTTGATGTGTTAATTTTTGATTTAAATTTTTTTCATATGTTTTAATAAGTTTATTAAAACTCATTTTTGATATTTGATCAATATGTTTACATGATATTCTATATGAACGTCCAAATTGTAATCCGCAATTACAATGTATTACAATAAATTTTTTTTTATCTCTATGTATATCAATTGATAATTTATATATTGTTTTTTCAGATGTAAATGATTTTAAAGGAAATATTATATTTTCTAAGCCTAAAATTTTAGAATATGAAGAATCTTGATTCTTTTCGATATTTTGTGAAGTAGTTTCTTCACAAAATACTTGTTTATCTTCTGATAAATTCATTTTATTATTTTGATATATAAATGAACATACGTTTGTAATGAAATTCATATTTTTTTAATTGATTAATATTTATTTTATTTATTTAAATAATTAATAAAAATCAATTTTTATTTTTTTTGTTAGTTATAATATATAATATGGGTTCTGAACAATCTAGTCATTCAAAAAAATCAAATCCCATTAAGGATTTAATTCAAAAAGGAAAAAAATTAGTATCTGGTAAGGGAAAACCAATGAAGAAAGATATGATGAAAAAGGATATGATGAAGAAGGATATGATGAAGAAGGATATGATGAAGAAAGATATGATGAAGAAAAATATGATGAAGAAAGATATGATGAAGAAAGATATGATGAAGAAAGATATGATGAAGAAAGATATGATGAAGAAGAAGGAAATGATGATGAAAGAAAAGATGATGAAAGAAAAGATGATGAAGAAGAAGGAAAAGATGATGAAGAAAGATATGATGATGAAAGAAAAGATGATGAAAGAAAAGATGATGAAAGAAAAGATGATGAAAGAAAAGATGATGAAAGAAAAGATGATGAAAGAAAAGATGATGAAAGAAAAGATGATGAAAGAAAAGATGATGAAGAAGGAAATGATGATGAAAGAAAAGATGATGAAAGAAAAGATGATGAAGAAGAAGGAAATGATGATGATGAAGAAGAAAATGAAGAAATAAATTATTATATAAAAATTAATATAAAATTATTTTTATAGATATATATAAAAATAATAAATGAATAATACACAAGATAATAAACCTAAATTAAATATAAAATGTGAATATTGTTTAAATGTATATCGTAAATCAAGTATAAAACAGCATTTATTACGTTGTAAAGAAAAAATAGAATATGATAAAAATGAAATTATCAAAATTAATTCTTCAAAAAAATTTATTGAAAATAATGATTTTCAAAACAATAAACTTGATGATTTACCAAATGAAATTATATTTTTAATAACTTCATATTTAATGGATGATCTTAATAAAGACGAATATTGTTCATACAGAAGATTATACAAAGAATATTTAAATATATGTTTTATATCAAAAAGAATTTATAATATATTATATCCAACATTTGAAACAATACTTATTTTCAAAAAGAATTTATATGAAGAAAGAGATAAACGCATTTGTAAAAGTACTGCTAAATCATTATATAAATTAACTGAAACTCAATTAGAAGATGATATACCTTATATACTAGTAAAAAATCCACATTATAGTTCATCGCCACCTATGAAAATTTATCAAATTGCAGATATATTAGATTATATGTATGATATATATCAATCTAAGGATAATCATGATAATTTATTAATGATAAAAGAACAGAAAAAAGAAATATCAAGAGAAAAAAGAAATATTGCAAAAGAAAAAAGAGATATAAATTTTAATAAACTTATGAATTCATATAATCTAAATAATAATACTGATATATATCAGGATTTATACGATGATTATATAAATAAAGGTACGCCTTCACTAAAGAAAATAGAAGAACAAATTAAATATTATATAGAATGTAAAAAAAGAAAAAATAACATATTTAGTGAAATTGCAAAAAGAAATTTGGATAAATATAAAACACATAGTTTTATAACAGAATATATAGAAGAAGGACATTGTAAATTAGAAGAAACTATTGAATATATTCAAAATATCTATAATAGAGAAACTGAATTAAAAAATATGTTTATTGAAAATAATTTAATTTTTGAAATAGAATATAATGTATATCATCAAAAAAGTATAATATATAATTATATTGAAAATAATATCGGTAATTCATTAGATATTGTTCAATGTATAGCAGGTAAAAATGATAGAAAATATAAACTTATGGAAGAATTTCATAAAAATAATTTAATTCTAAAAGTTGAGAAAAAAAAAAATAATGAATGTACTATGATAAATGATTTTATTGAGTATAATAAAGGCAGTATCGAATCAATTATTGAATATATTATTGGTAAAAAAAATAGAGAATTGAATATAAATAATATGGTATTAAATCATAATTTAGCTATATGTAAAAGATATATTGAAAATAGTAATGAAAATTTAGAAGATGTGAAAAATAAAATATATGTTCATCGATTTTTTATACAACACACAAATTTTAAAGAAGAAATTATCAATATTCGAAAATATAATATAGATGATGATTATGGTGTTGTATCAGAATTAGCAAAAAAAAAAGCATTAAGAAATTGGTGTAAAAAATATAATAGTTACGAAACAGCAATTTCAGAACAATATTTACCGCATATATTGTATAAAGATATAAATGATATTTATAATAATATATTAGATGAAAAAGACATTGATTTTAAGAATATTAAAAATGCTCAAATAAAATGCAAATGTGATAATGTAGCATCAATTATATGTAAACATTGTAAACATTGTTGTAATATAGATTTTTGTATTAGACATAATATATAGTAAACTTACGCTAAAGCTCCAATTTATTATATATTCATTGTAAAAATAGTTGGTATTTTTCAGAAAGAATATAAAGTTCATGATTACTATCTAAAAATTAAATAAAAATTGATTTTTTTTATTAAATATGTAAAATTATTTTCTTAAAATTTATTTTAAAAATGAATCGTCTAAATAGTGATAAAAAAAATTTTTATACTAGTATATCGACTAAGTCTGATTTTCTTAGTTCTGATTTTCTAAACACATCCAAAAAATCACGTAATATTACGGACTTTGAAGATACATCTGTAAAAGATACATCTGTAAAAGATACAATGTCTACAATGCAAAGATTTACAAAATCAATAACCGGGAAAACTCAAAATGTAAATAATAATATACCATTAGATAATTTAAATATTGCATTTATTGGAGAAGTTTCAACTGGAAAATCTACATTATTAAATGCCATATTTTCAAATAAAACTGAATTAGCACAAACTTCTATAAAAAGAACAACTATGTTACCTACAGTATTTATTGAAAATAATGATAAAAAACCATTTAATGGAAAAGAAATTTTTGAAAAGATTAAGGAAAAAAATAGTGAAATTATTAAAGATACAGAATCTGGTATAACATTGGAATCATGTAATGAACTTGTTTTTAATGTTGGTAAATTAGACATTAATATTTTAGATAAACATTTGGTAAATGTGTATGATATTCCAGGTCTTAATGACGCTAGAACAAAAAATACATATTATCAATATTTACGTGATAATTTTCACAAATTTAATGTTGTTATTTTTTTAGTTGATATTCATTCTGGATTAAATACTTCTGATGAAATTGATATTTTAAGATTGATTACACATAATACTAAAAAAGAAAAAGATAATTCAAGAAATATTTTTACTTTAGTTATTGTTAATAAAGCAGATGATATGCAAATTAAAGTTGATGAAAAAACAGGTAAAGAAATATTATATATTGATGATGAATTAAATGAAATGTATGAACAAGTAAAACTAACTGTCAAAAGTGAATTTGAAAAACTCAATATTTTAGAAAATTTAATTGACATTATACCTTTATGTGGTATTGATGCTTATTTATACAGAATGATTAAAAAATATTCTGCAGATTTTGAATTAAAAGATTCAGATATCTTAAAAATAGGTATTAACCAAATGGGTAAAAAGTTTAGTAAAAAAACAAAGGCTGATCAACGTAAAGAAGTATTAAATATCATTAAGGATGATTCATTTGTAGATGATATGATAAAATTATCAGGTTTTGAAGGATTTGAAAAAACTTTATGTTCTTTTTTACAATCTAATAATAAAATTCAAGAATTACTTATTTCGAATTTATTGTTAGAGCTATCAAATTATCCAACTTTAGTTGAAATATTTGAAGGAGAAACAGATATTAGTAAATTAAGTCAAAATGTAGATTTTTATATGAATATATTGACAAAATTTAAAGATATTGATGAAAATATATATTTACATTATCTTAATATATTTTATCAAGATATTGATAAAGGTATTAAATACATTGTTGATAATACACAAAGATCAATACATTGGTTTAAAGAGTATTATGATTCAGTATATGATAAAATTATTAATAAATATTTTGTTACTGTTAAAAAAAATGAACAATATCCACAATATTTAAAACAAAAAGTTTTAGATGATGTTATTGATGTGTTTAAAAATAAAAAAGTAAATATATCTTTATTTATTCAAAATATTGAATTATGTGTCAAAAGTAAAATTTTCAAATCAGTTTCAACAGAATCAAAAGAAAAAGACGAAGGAATTTGTGATACTAAAATAGTATTAGAAGCTTTATTAGAAAACATATATGGAAAGTGTGCAATCATACTTAAATCTACTGATATCCAACAATTTATTAATTGTTTTAACATGATTATATATTTTTATTTGGACGATAAACACTTTATTTTGAAGTTTATTAGATTTATTTTAATGAACAATATTGAAGGAAATCTTAAAAATTATGATTTTTTACTTCAAAAAAAAATGTTTTTTGATATGCATAATGAAGTTATTATGAGTAACTATTTAATGTGTAATATCTTTATTTATTATATTACACCATCAAATAAAAATATATTATATTCACCGGTTTTTTTAAATGGTTTTGTTCATACAGAAAATGAATTAGAACAATACTATATTGATATGTTGAAGAAATAAATATTTATTTTTTTAGAAATTACAAAAAATATATTACCATAAATTATAAAAATGTGTCAAGAACAATATGAAACATTTTATTGGAAAACAATTTTCATTACAATAAAAGATAATTTTGTTGGTTCAACTGATTTATTGGATGAAGATGGAAATACTGCAGGTAAATTATTATTAAGTGCACAAGGCAATTATAGTAACGGAACATTAGCGCTGAATGAAGAATTTACATTTTCATTTGATAATGGAAGTATGAATTTTACTATTGGATATAATTCATTAAGTTTTGATAAAATAAGAGATGGAAATTATGGTGTTGTTTCTAATAAATCAGGAGTTTATGCAAATACTGATGATATTACATATTATTTTGAATTTAATAAAACTCAAAATATATGGAAAATAACATTTAAGTTTGAAAATAAAAAATAATCAAAATTATTTTTTTAGAAATCATAAAAAAATATATTATTATAAATTATAAAAATGTGTCAAGATGAGTATCAAACATTTTATTGGAAACAAATTAATGTATCAATGGGTGATTATTTAGTTGGTTCAACTGACTTATTAGATGAAGATGGTAATATTGTTGGTAAATTTTTATTGATTGCACAAGCTGATAAAAGCACTGGAACTTTAGCATTAAATGAAGAATTTACATTTTCATTTGATGATGGAAGCATGAATTTTAATATTGGATTTAATACAACAACATTTTCTAAAATAAGAGATGGAAATTATGGTGTTGTTTCAAATAAATCAGGAGTTTATGCAAATACTGATAATATCACATATTATTTTGAATTTGATGAAACTAAAAATTTATGGAAAATAACATTTAAGTTTGAATAAAATTTTCTTTAATAAAAAAAACTACATAAAAGAACCTGAATGCAATGAAGGTTCATCGCTATACTCAGGAGTTTACTTTAATGAAAAAGAATCAAAAATAATATTTTTAATATTATTTTTATCAAATGGTAAAATTTTCATAACTTTTAATTTATATTTTTTGGTTAAAAATTATATTCTTTGTATTTTTTTTAAATTTAAATTATGTTATATTATTTTTTAATTATTACTAATTATCTAAACGAATGGTAATATATCTGGTATCTTTAGTGACATCAATAACAATATAACCTTTTTTACCAACAAAAGTTCCAGTACATGATGTAATAGGAATAATTAATTTATCTCCTATATTATAATCATAACTTCCTTCATTAACAAAATAATTGTTTCCATACACTGTACCATAATTATTTATATTTATTGTTATGTTTTCAATAATAGAATATTTCTTAGGATTGGTTAATGTAGTTTCAGTATTATCAATAAATTTTACTGTTCCAATTTCAGAATTATCATATACACTTAGTAATGGTACATTATAATATACTTGACTTAGTTCAGTTCCACTTAATCCTTCTGGTATTGAATTATAATTTAATATAAACACTGATCCACTAGAATCATCATATTTACCTAATATAAGTAAATCGTCGCACATTATATAATATATATTATATAATTTTTTATATTTTCGATAAAATTAAAAATATTAGTGTATATTTTCCTTAGTAAAACTCCGGAGTATAATTCTTTATTTATACATAAATGTTCCGATAAATTTATTGTATATAGACTGGAACTACATTTCATTACTTTAATCATCTAAACGAATAGTAACATATCTGGTATCTTTAGTGACATCAATAACAATATAACCTTGTTTACCAACAAAAATTCCAGTACATGATGTAATAGGAATAATTATTTTATCTCCTACATTGTAAGATTCTTGATTTGCTGAAAAATAGTTATTACCATATACAGTACCATTTATGTTTAGATTAATTGTAATATTTTCTATAATATAATATTGTGATGGATAGGTTAATACATTTTCAGTATTATTGATAAATTTTATTGTACCTATTTCTGAATTATTATATACATCTAATAATGGTATAGTATATGATGATTGAGTTGTTGTAACTCCAGCTAATCCTTCTGGAATTGATTGATAATTCAATTCGAATGATAATCCACCGGTTAATTCATATTTTCCGAATATGATTATACTTTTAGACATTATAATGTATATATATAGAATTTTACAAAATTTCGATAAAAATAAAATATATTATTATTTTGTATTTTGATGTATTTTCCTTCATAAACTCCGGAGTATATCCTTAAACTTACGCTAAAGCTTCAGTTTATTATATATTTTCCTTCATAAACTCCGGAGTATATCCTTAAACTTACGCTAAGCTTCAGTTTACTATATATTTTCCTTCGTAAACTCCGGAGTATATCCTTAAACTTACGCTAAAGCTTCAGTTTATTATATATTTTCCTTCATAAACTCCGGAGTATAGCGACTTAACCTTCATTTCATTCCGGTTATTTTCTGTAATGCCAGCAAATCCTTCTGGAATTGATAATTTAATTAAAATGATGTGTGTCACTAGTTAATTCATATTTTGCAAATATATATATTTTGACATTTATAATATATACATATAAAATTAAGAATATATAATGAATTTATCGGAGAATTTATTCATATATAAAAGAACTATTTTCCGAAGTTTACGAATGAAAATACATTAAATTCATTATTAAAATATATTTTTATCTTTAATACAATGTATTAAAATATTATTTTCAACATAATCAAAATAATATAAATACATTTTTAGATATTTTAATTTATACAATTTTATCAAAGAATCATATATTGAAGTATAGTCTAATATTATATCAGTTAAATCTAATGATTCTATATTTATATATATTTTTTTTTGTTTAATTATTGTTTTATCTGAAATAAATTTTGGTATTTTATCAAGATGTATTTTATCTATATAATTTATTACAATATATTTATCTTCAAGTGAAATATTTTCAAAATACGATAACATTATTATTTTTCTAATACAGAAAAGTTATGATTTATCTAAGTATTTTTATATAAAAATCAATTTTTTTATAAAAATGCAAACTTTAAAATTAATTTTATTTTTTTAATATAAAATATTTTTTTGATGTTTGTAATGCAACAATAAAATCATCTAATTGTTTTTTATTACATATTGTTGTAAATAAAAAAATATACATTTTTATTAAACTCGGTATCAATTCAATATAGTCATCTATATAAAAATAATCTAGTTTAAGTGTTTCATTGATAATTTTAATATTACCATTAGTGTATATTTCTAATTTATATTTATCAATATGAATATCAGAAGATATTATTACCTTTGATGATTGTAATAATATATTTTTAGAACTCATTTTTAATTAATTTTATATATTTATTATAATAATCACAATAATTTTATATTATATTAAATCAATTTTTTTTAGAAAATAACATTTATTATCAATCCATTGTACACATATTGGTAATATTTTTACTCCGCATTCATGAGCATCATAAACTGCATTTTGATAAATTTTATCTAACGATGATGGTTTGAAAGAAACTACATCGCTTCGTTGGATTAAAAAGAGTAAAGCACATATAATATTTGAATCTTCTTTATGTATTGATGCCAAATGATTTACATGTTTTAACGCTCTTACACTAACTGGTTCATCTTTATTTTTTCGATAACCATCTGGGAAAATAGCTATTTTTTTGGATGTATCATATGCTGATAAATCTAATTTTTTTCTTTCTTTTGCACATATATCTACAACATCAGCAAGTGGAACATTTTTTACTTCTAAATATACTTTTTGACCATTTTCATTAAGAAAAGTATAATCAAAACGTGAATCATCGACAGTAATTTCTGCCTTTAATTGCGTAATATTTTGAAATTGTTCTATTTTATTTTTTAATAATAATGATTTTACGATTGGATTCGCTAACATCGGATTAACACCAATTATAGCATTGTTTTCACATATAACGTGATGAATAACATATTTTGATTTATTTTTAGTAGATTCAGATTTTGTACATAATACATTAACATTTGGTACAATCAAACCACAACAACCTAATGCTGGAGAATGAGCCATAACATTTTCTTCAATATCAAATATTTTAATATCCGCTAAGTATGGTGATTTACAAACTTTTGAAGGACGATGTAATATAACACCTTTATATAGTTGTGGTAGTGTGTATATGGGTTCTTTTATTGATAAATTCATTGTATTTTTATTATGTTTATAAGTATATATATTATAAATTTAAAATAATCATTTTTTTAATGCAAATGTTAATAAATAAGTTATTTCACGCAATGCATATTTTCCTTAGTAAACTCCGGAGTATAGCGATAAATCTACGCTAAAGCTCCGATTTTTTTATGTAAAAATATAATAAATATTTTTAATTACAATTTATATAATATTTTTCAATATTATTTTTTGAAAAAATAAGTATTAATATTTTATCATTTCTAACATCAATTAAATTATACAATATATATTTTAAAGATAATAAATATATAAAAGAGTCAAAGCATAGTTGAGATTTATTACTATTTTTCAAATCTTGTAAAGGAAAATATACGTTTTTATAATTATTATTAAAATTATTTATAATATTTGAAATAAATTTTATTATATCATTTAAAATTTTTTTTTTATGAAATAAAAGATTTATTTTTAAAGTTATTTCATTATAATTCTTTCTTATAATATTATTTATTATATATTTTATATTTTTTATTTTACCAGAATTATATTTTTTAAAATAAATTTTTATATTTAATAATTTAAAAAAATTATTTAGAAAATCAATATATTTATTTAAATCATTAATATTATTTATGAAAATTAAATAATTAGATATAATAGTAGATATTTGATAATAATTAAATATTATTGGAGAAAAACAAATATTATTATTATATACGTAATTTAAAAAAATTTTATTTATAAATATTTCATCTATTCCATATTCATAATTTTTAATACTACATTTTTTTATTAAATTATCATTCTTTTTATAAAAAATACTTTCAAAAAAATTTGATAATAAAAAATATGGTATATCAATATTAGATTTATAAATAAAACTTGCAATAATTGGATAATCAATAATTATTTTATCAAACAAACATAATATTCTATCTTTTAAAGAATATCCATATCTAGTTCTATAACAAATGTTTATTTTTTTTATATCACAGTTATATATAATCTTTTCATAAATAGGTGTTAAAATATTATCTATGTCTAATACTAAACATTTATTTACTTTATGTATAATATTATCAAATAATGGTAAAAATCTAATCAATGTTCCAATATAACCTTTATGATAAAATTCATTATCTTTAAAAAACGGTATATTATATTCAAAAAGTTCTATTTTTTTAGATATATTTATATCAGTATTTTCTAAAATATCATAAATTATGTGTTTTACACTAATATCAAAATATATTCTTAATACATATTTTTTAAATAAATTAAAATTTTCTATTACATTTTTAATACCATTAATATATTTATCATTATCTTTTTTCCCCTCTAACAAAAAAAAACAAACAGAAATAATATTATAATTTTTATTAGGTTTATTATTTTTAATTATAGACCATTTACATAATATATTATCTGATAATTTTTCTTCTAAAAATAAATAATCATATTTCATATAATATAATTAAATATATTTTTAATTAAAAAAAATGATGAACTTTCATTTAATTTCAATTCTTATTTATATCCTATATTCATTATTTAATATATCTTTTTCATCTACAACATTTTTCGCCATATGTATTGCATCTTCTTTTTTATTATCATAAATTTTTGTCATACAATTTTTAACACCGTCTTGAATAGTATCACTATGTGTAAAATCATTATATTTTTTATTAATCATTTGACGACTATAATTTATAATATCCGTAAATGTATTTTTATCACTTTTATTTATATCATTGAGATGAGAATTAAGTTTAAACATTGTATTTGAAACAATATCTTTAAATTTCATATTTATATATTTATCAATATCATTTTTATATACCATTGCAGATTCTTTATCATTATCAAGAATAACATTTAGATTTATATCATTTTTTAATATTTCTTCTAATAGTTCTGTATACATATATTGTGATACCATAAGAGCTGTTTTTTCTTTACTACTTATTTTTGAAATATCCCATTCTTCATCAAATGGAATAGGTGTTTTTAATGTTTTATCAAAAAAAATATTTATATTGTTATTATTATTGTTATTATTCATTGTATTTATTTCAGGATTATTATATAAATTATTATAGTTTCCATTTACATTTGTTTCAATATTTTTTATATTTATTTTTTTTTCACTATCTATTTTTATTAAATTTTCGTAAAAACAATGTATCATAAAATGTTTTTTTAAATCAGATATTATATCAAATTCTATATTACAGTGTTTACATATTTTTATATTATTTTTTTCAATATTTTTTAATTCTTCTAATAATTCAATTTTGTTTTTATTAATAATATTCGACTTATTTAAGTGTTGAATTTCACTTATATCTATATTATGTATATTATCATGATATGGTATTAGACTTAAACATAATATTTGGTCATCTGAATATAATAAACTTGTTGGACTTCGATTACATGGATATTTTCTAATATGGTGTTTTTTAATATCATTGAAATTAGATGTTTCAAATTTACAGCACCTATGACATTTATAATTGATTGACATAATTCTTAATAATATATATTATTATATATAAATATTCTTAAGTTAAAAAATAATATTTCATTTTTATTTATATATTTTAAAAAATAAATACAATAAATAAAATAAATACAACAAAATATAAATTTATAATATTTAAATAAAAATATTAATATATTATACAATAAAATTATCAGGTTAAAAATACAATAACACAATAATTTACAAAATATGTAATTTGTTATATATTTTATTAATATAATAACAATAAAATTATCAGGTTAAATATCAGGTTAAATATTAGGTTAAATATCAGGTTAAATATCAGGTTAAATTTTTTTTTCACTTTTGAAAAAAATGAAGTTTGAAAAAGGCGATCCTTTTTTTTCACTTTTTTCATTTTTTTATAAAATTTAGGATCGCCTTTTTCAAACTTCATTTTTTTCAAAAGTGAAAAAAAAATTTAACCTGATATTTAACCTGATATTTAACCTGATATTTAACCTAATATTTAACCTGATATTTTTAATGAGTATTATTCAATGTTTTTTATTTAAAATCTATTAAATGTTACTTTCTTGTGTTATTGTATTTTTAACCTGATAATTTTATTGTATAATTTATTAATAAAAATATATATATATTTATTTTTTTAAATATTTATTGTATTTATTGATTAAAATATATTTAATTCTTTATTTTAAGTATATTTTTAACAATAAATACAATAAAATATATTTTTTAAATATTTAAATTAAAAATATTAATATATTATACAATAAAATTATCAGGTTAAAAATACAATAACACAATAATTTACAAAATGTGTAATTTGTTATATATTTTATTAATATAATAACAATAAAATTATCAGGTTAAATATCAGGTTAAATATTAGGTTAAATATCAGGTTAAATATCAGGTTAAATTTTTTTTTCACTTTTGAAAAAAAT
>Ga0214919_10002248_pt1 | contig 30619 bp, 28 predicted proteins | sample LL1503_MetaG_FD_177994 | JGI IMG/M metagenome (GOLD analysis project Ga0214919, IMG submission 177994) | Freshwater microbial communities from Lake Lanier, Atlanta, Georgia, United States - LL-1503 | ecosystem: Environmental > Aquatic > Freshwater > Lake | place: USA: Georgia | collected... | reverse complement strand
TGTCTGCCCACTAGATCACCCAGCGACAGAGCAAACTCCTTGGGGTAAAGCTGTTAGTAAGAAAGCGCAAGAAGGCGGCGGCTGGCTTACGTGGGTCTTTGCGACAGAAGATATTTCAAAAGTTGAAGAGAAGTTTGGACGCAGCGCAACCCAAGGTCACCGCACGCGCCCTGACGGCACCGATCTTAAATGGAAGCAAATTGGAGTTAATGAAATTACTGACTCTCGTGAACTACCATTTTTTATTCAATGGTTAACCGCTGATCACCCATCACAAGATGGGAAAGCCGTTGCTGCAATTGAGAAGATAACGATTGCTGATACAGATCACCTTGCTGATTCTTGGTTCAAGACAGAAATTCTCGATGGGTTAAATGGCACAGATATTGAGTTTATTGACCCGTCAACAAATGAGGGTGAGTCAGGGATTGTTGCGGTGCATTTGATGACGCCTAGTGGTGTTGTGCGGTTGGATTAGAGTTTTTTAACCGAGAAAGTCCAGAACGGCTCTACGTCAGAAAACTTAAGTGTTGATAAGTCAAACCCTGCATTCCCGAGCATCTCTGTGATCTCTTTCTTAGAAAACCTCTGTTCTAAACGTGTTCCAAAGCGATCTAGGGCATCATTTTGAATCATCACAAAAGGCATATTCGCATAGTGGTGTAACGGGAAATTCGAAACACTCTTTCCTCTTTTTTCAAGTAACTTTGCAGTCCGAGCCAATGGAAAATAGACCAACGAAGCAATGACTCGGGCGATGAATCTGCGCAGGGCATAGGGCAGTCGGCTGATCACCCAACGTAGTGAATCTGAGGTCCAAAATAACCCACGGTAGTAAAGAGGCTTGTTATCTAATTTGTAATACAGGTAGCAGAGAAAGATTCCGCCACCTTTAATCTTGCCAGCGACATCTTTAATTGCTAATCCAGTATCAGGGATATGGTGGAGTACGCCGAGTGACATTGCCAAATCCAGTGATCCTGCAGGAATTGAATTAGCTCCAACAGTTTCTTGGAGTATCTTCATGCGGGATTCCTTTGAAAATTTATTCTTTAAAACTTTGTTAGCCCCATCGCTGGGTTCAATTGCATAAACCAAAGAAAAATGTGGCAAGAGTCGAGATGCCCAACGCCCACTACCCGCACCAAAGTCTGCAGCCACTGAGGACTTTGCATTGAACTGACTTAAATCAATAGGGGAGCAATATGCCAAGAACTGAGAATCCAATGCCTCATCAGTTTCACTTTCGGCATAATCAAAGGCAGCCCATTCATTGCCAAAACTATCAATTACTTGCTGATCAAGGTTCTGGTCTTTTTCAGGCTGACTCATGGAACCTCCTAAATTTCTGGGCCTGTAACACTCGAAATGCTAGTGCTATTCGGATTCCTATCGCGCTTTCACTCGCTGATAAGCGGTCGAGATTGATAAAACCTTCCTATAAGCCCTTAGAATTACCCGCATGACTAAAGTGGCCGTCACCGGCGGGGCTGGTTTTATTGGCTCTAATTTAGCTAAGCGCCTTCTTACAGAGGGCTATGACGTTGTAGTAATCGATGACTTAAGCACAGGACTCCTCACTAATGTTGACCAAGATAAATCAACTTTTCATCAGATTTCAATTACGGATCCCAAGTCACTTGCTACTGCTCTAAAAGATTGCGAAACAATTTTCCACTTAGCCGCTCGTGGTTCAGTTCCACGCTCATTAAAGAACCCGATTGCAACTCACGAGGTAAATGCAACCGGAACTCTTAATGTCTTAGAAGTAGCTCGTGCAACTGGTGCCCACATTGTCTTTTCTTCCTCTTCATCTGTTTATGGTCGCAACATGCAGCTACCCAAGGATGAATCAATGTGGCTTGGCCCCATGACTCCATATGCAGCCAGTAAATTATCTGCTGAAGGATATGTGCAGGCTTATGCATCGGCCTATAACGTCCCAACGACTTTACTTCGCTTCTTTAATGTTTTTGGGCCACGCCAGCGACCAGATCATGAATATGCAGCTGTTTTGCCAAAATGGATCTGGCTAGCCATGCAAGGAAAGCCGATAGATGTCTACGGCGATGGGACGGCGTCGAGAGATTTCACTTATGTTGAAACTGTTCTGGAGATTGCCATGACTGCTATGAAAGAAAAAGTCATTACTGAGGGTGCAATGAATCTTGCTTACGGTAACCGTATTTTCCTAAATGACACTATTGAAATGCTTAAAAAGCACTTTCCTGATTTGCAAGTCAATTACAGAGAAAATCGCTTAGGCGATGTAAAAGAATCACAAAATGCACCGGGCCTACTAAAATCTCTTTTTCCGGCCATCACCCCGAAACCATTTGAAGAAGCACTGGCAGAGACTGTTACATGGCTTAAAGAGTTTGGTCAGAGCGTGGCCAACGGTCCTAAGACAGTGGATTAAACAAGCAACGTATGTGTGGAATTACTGGCGGTATTGGTCCAAGCGCACCGCAACGTTCATTACTTGATGCTCAGCTCAAATCTATTGAACATCGTGGACCTGATGACAGTGGAACATATTTAAATAACGGAGTCGGCCTTGGTATGTGCCGTTTAGCTATTGTTGAAATTGCTGCAGGCAAACAACCAGCAACAGATGCAGCAGAACAAATTCATATTGTTTGGAATGGCGAAATCTATAATTACCGAGAACTTCGGGCCGAACTTGAAACTCGTGGGATCCACTGCCGAGATTCAAGCGAATCTGAAGTTGTAATTAATCTTTATCTTGAATTTGGGTTAGATTTCATCAACAAACTAAACGGCATGTTTGCAATTGCCATTCATGACGCTCGTGATAAGTCACTTCACCTCATCCGAGATCGGATGGGCAAGAAGCCTCTGTGGATTTCGCAATTAAGTGATGGAACCCTCTTCTTTGCATCTGAAGTACGTGCGTTAATGTTGGCGCGCCCAGATAGAACTCTTCGTACCGAAATGATTGCCGAAGTAATGCAATATGGATACATCAACGCTCCAAACTCAACATTTAATGAGATCCATCAAGTTCCACCAGCGTCTGTGTCCAGTTGGCGTGATGGGAAAATGACAACATCTGCCTATTGGGCTGCTGACTTTGAAACCAAAATTACTATTTCGTATAAAGAAGCGCTAGAAACAACTAAAGAGATTATTGAAGCTGCAGTCTCCCGCCGACTGATTTCCGAGCGTCCACTTGGCTCTTTCTTAAGTGGTGGTTATGACTCAACAGTTGTAACTGCTTATATGGCGAAATTGATGCAGGAGAAGGTTCAGACCTATTCAATAGGGTTCCATAGTGCTCAATACAACGAGGCTCATCACGCAAAACAAGTTGCAAACTACTTAGGCACAAATCACCATGAAGAGATACTGAGTCCTGACCCAGTTTTGATTGTAGAGAAAATATCGCATGTTTTAGACCAGCCTTTGGCAGACTCGTCTATCGTTCCAACTTATCTATTAGCCAAATTTGCACGTGAAAAATTGATTGTTGCACTAGGAGGTGACGGAGGTGACGAAGTCTTTGGTGGCTACGACCGCTACTTGGCAACACCAATACTCCAGCGCCTAAATCCAGTATTAGGTCTTGCAAAATTTGGTCTCAGTGTTGTTGATAAGAAAGTTCTTGGAAAAGGCAGAAAAATTAATCGAGCAAGTTCTCAGCTGAATCGAAAAGATTCTTTAGCTCATCGATTCAGCTCAATTCACTCTCTTGCACAACCTGAGAATTTATCCACTTTATTAGTTCGGGCTTTCTATTCGACGATTGCTTCGGATAGATTTATAAGTGAATTTAATGCAGAGCAATTATCCTCTTTTGATCGGATGATTCGATCAGATCAAACATCTTATCTACCAGGAGATTTATTAGTAAAAGTAGATATAGCAGCAATGGCTAATAGTCTTGAACTACGATCACCACTGTTAGATGTTAATGTCGTTGAATGGGGAGTTTCTTTACCCCGAAAATATAAAATTAAAGGATTTGAAACCAAACATATTCTTAAAGACGTAGCCCGGTCGTTAGTTCCAGCTGAACTTATAGACAGACCCAAGATGGGATTTGGAATTCCAAGAGCAGAATGGTTACGAACAGGAATGAAAGAAATGCTAATCGATACTCTCACGGATACAACCGCTAGCCAGCGTGGTTGGTTTAACTCAAGTGAGGTCAAAAAGGTTATTGATATTCACATGGCCGGTGAAGATAAAGACAATCTCTTGTGGCCAATTTTGATGCTTGAGCTCTGGGCTAGGACCTGGCTCGATTAGTTAGTAGTTCTCTATATAACTCTTCATGGTCATGCACTAATCGTTTGACGCCAAAGTGAGCCAAAGTGAACTTTTGTGCCACAGACCCTAATTGGGCATGGAGGTCCTTATCTCTTACTAACTTTTCTAAAGCGCTAGCTATCTCCTGAGTATCAAAGGAGGTCACGAATCCAGTAACACCGTCTAAAACAATTTCAGGCACAGAACCTACGTTTATTGTTACAACTGGCAATCCAGCCATTCCTGCTTGGATCAGACTTAATGGCGTGCCTTCGTTATCACTTGTTAGGACAACAATGTCAGCCGCAGATAAAACTTTTTCAATTTCGCTCTGCCAACCTAAAACCGTTACAGGTAAATTTTCATTAGTAATTCTTTTTCGACATATCTCCAGCAATTCACCGTCTCCCGCCATAAAGAAATCTAAATCAATACCGCGCTTTTTAATCTCACTAACTACATCTAAGAATCTATCTGGACGTTTTATCTGTGTTACACGTCCAATAAATGCGCATTGAAGTCGGCTAGCTGACAGACCAAAAGATTCTTGCGACTCACTTTTTGCTGGCAGCAGGCCGATTGACAAACCTGGAGGCATCAACCCAAACTTATCTTCACTTCCGATTCCGGCCTGTAATAAATCCTGCCGAACCTTATCGCCCACAGCTAATAATTGATGAGTAAAGAGTGCCAAAGATTTTTCTACAATTACAATGAGAAATCTTTTGAAATTTCCAAAGTAACCATTGAGTAAATGTCCATGAAATGTATGCACACGAATTGAGGGGTGTAAGGAAACAATCGAAGCAATGCGCCCTAAAAATCCGGCTTTTGCTGTGTGCGTATGAATGATGTGTGGTTTGAATGTACGAATCTCTTTCACCAACGATGTAAATGCCCTTACGTCACCGCTCACACTAACCCGCCGACCGAAACCTTCAATTCGAACGGCCTTAACATCGTTTGCGGCCGTATCTAAATAGTCAGCCTCATTGTTGGCGCAAAAGCCAGTGTATAAACGCTGGTCAAATTCCACATCATTAAATCCCCGCATCAAGCCTGAAACCTGAACCGCCGGCCCACCTATATTCATTCGGGCAATAATGCGCATCACCCGTATTGGGCTCTGGTTCGCTCGACTCATTTGCCAATCTTCCCCTACATTCATAGTAAATACCGCTAGCAGAATACATTTAGCCAGCATGCAGAGAAAGGCTCGCCAGACAGTTAGGATTCCGACTGTGAGCGCCTCAAAGAGTCAAACTCTTGCCATTATCGGTCAGGGATATGTAGGCCTTCCTTTAGCGATGGCCGCCATCGATGCCGGTTGGACCGTCATCGGGATAGATAACCTTGAAGCCAAGGTATCTCAAATCAACTCTGGCGCAAGCCCCATTGAAGATATTCCTGATGCGCAGCTACAGGCGGCAATTGTGATGGGCAGATACAAAGCAACAACCGATTTCTCGGCCGCCGCGCATGCTTCGGTAATCACAATCTGTGTGCCAACACCGCTAGATGATAAGCGCGAGCCAGATCTTGCTCTATTACGCAGCGCAGCAACAGGTATTGCACCGTTTGTTTCAAATGAAACATTAGTTGTCAGCGAATCAACCTCGTACCCAGGCACATTACGCGGTGTCATTATTCCCATAGTTGATTCACTCAAACCAAAGGAATCTACCACTGTTTATTATGCCAGTGCACCTGAGCGTGTTGATCCAGGTAATACGCATTGGAATCAAAAAAATACTCCCCGCTTAGTTGGTGGAATTAATCTTGAATCGCAAGCAAAAGCGCTCGCTTTCTACGAATCAATCTGTGATGCCGTAGTTTCTGTGTCAACTCCTGAAGTCGCAGAAGCTGCAAAACTTCTCGAAAATACTTTTCGACTGGTAAATATTGCATTAGTAAATGAATTTACTCAGCTCTGTTCTGCAAATGGAGTTAAAGTCCATGAAGTTATCGATGCAGCTTCATCAAAGCCATACGGATTCATGCCCTTTAGACCAGGTGTTGGTGTTGGTGGTCACTGCATTCCGGTTGACCCTTTGTACTTAACCTGGTGGGCGCGTCAAAATGCTGGTGCTGCTAAGTTTGTAGAGTCTGCGGCTTCGATTAATGATGAAATGCCAAAATACGTTGCACAGCGCGCACTCGCAATGATTGATTCATCAATAACTCATCCAAGGGTACTGATACTAGGCGTTGCCTATAAATCAGGTGTCGGTGATGTCCGAGAAACACCAGTTTCTGAGCTTCGTGATTACCTTAAGTCCAGTGGCGCGGCTGTAGCCTGGCATGATCCGTTAGTACCTGTGTGGGAAGGCTCAAAACCAGTTGATCTAGGCTGGGAATGTGATGTTGCGATTCTTGCTACAAACCAACCAGGACTGGATGTTGGGCAATTAATTGCTAGAGGAGTTCAAATATTGGACTGCACTAACTCAATAAAAGACAATATACGGGTCATCTCGCTTTAAGAGCTCTTCTTCATCTCCACAGAAATATCTGCAATTACAGTTGAAAGATTACGCATTGGCTTCCAACCTACTAATTGCTCAATTAAATCAATGTTAGGAACTCGACGTTCCATGTCTTCAAACCCATCGCCGTAGGCCTCTTCAAAAGGCACATACACTATGTCACTCTTTGAACCAGTTTCAGCAATAATTTTTTGAGCTAACCCATTGATTGAAATCTCAAAGTCATTTCCAATGTTTATAACCTTACCGATTGTATTGTCCGCAAAAGCAATTGCAATTACTGCGTCTATAACATCATAAACGTGGGCAAAACAGCGAGTTTGGGAACCATCACCATAGATGGTAATGGGCTCATTATTTATAGCTGATTTAACGAATCGTGGAACTACCATTCCATAGGCACCTAATTGCCGTGGTCCTACAGTATTAAAGAATCTGACAATTCTTGTTTCCAACCCCTTTTCAACAAAATATGAATAAGCCAAGGATTCATCTATTGCTTTAGCTTCGCTATATGACCAACGTAAAGTAACTGGACTTCCAAGAATGCGATCATCATCTTCTTTGAGTGAGTCTGAAATATTTTTTCCATACACTTCACTACTGCTTGTTAAGAAAACTGGGGTCTTTGTGGCATGAGCAGCTTCAAGAACATTCTCAGTTCCACGAATGTTAGTAAGCAAACTTGCTAATGGGTTATTAACGATATTGAAAACTCCAACTGCTGCAGCGAGATGGAAGACATATTCTGCATTTTCAATCAACGGCTTCAAGATGTCTGTATCTAGAATCGAACCTTCGATAAGCATAAAATTAGCTTCGCCTTCAAGTTGCTTCAGGTTCGACGCTCCTCCAGTTGAAAAATTGTCTATAGCGGTGACTACATGTCCATCATTAATCAATCGCTCGCACAAATGGCATCCGATGAATCCAGCCCCGCCAGTTACCAAAATTCGCATAGGTACACTCTAGATTATGAAGGATAGTTTCGAATCCCGCGGAGGAGCGACCACCCATTAATTAAATGGAGGCAATGATGTAGAGAAAGGTATCCTCAATCTTGTTATAGTCAGACTAGGGAAGGGAGTCATAAGTTGAGTAGTATCACCAAGAGCTCGACCGTCCTCATAACTGGTGCCGATGGGTTTATCGGTTCACATCTGACTGAGGCTTTAGTCCGAAGTGGCTTCAAAGTCCGCGCCTTTGTTTACTACAACTCGTTTAATTCTTGGGGCTGGCTGGACCAATGCTCTGACGATGTCAAGGGGAAGTTCGAGGTATTCCCAGGAGATATCCGCGATCCTCATGGTGTAAAGGAGGCAATGAAAGGTTGCGATGCGGTTCTTCACCTTGCTGCCCTTATAGCTATTCCGTTTTCATACAATTCCCCTGATACTTATGTTGATACAAACATAAAAGGCACCCTGAATGTTTTACAGGCTGCTCGCGAGCTTGGAATCAAGCGAATTATTCATACATCGACCAGCGAGGTTTATGGAACGGCCCAATTTGTACCAATAACAGAGGAGCATCCTTTGCAGGGCCAATCTCCTTATTCAGCTACCAAGATTGCCGCTGATCAACTGGCATATTCTTTCTACTCATCATTTGATTTACCAGTAGTTACCATTCGCCCCTTCAATACATTTGGCCCACGTCAATCTGCACGGGCGGTTATTCCTACAATTATCACTCAAATTGCAAATGGAAAACAGACAATCAGACTTGGCACAACTACTCCAACCCGGGATTTTAGTTACGTTCAGGATACAGTTTCTGGTTTCATTGCCGCACTCACCAGCGATGCAGGGTTGGGCGAAGTTATCAATTTAGGAAGTAACTTTGAAATATCGATTGGCGACACAGCGCAGTTAATTTCTGAGACGATGGATGTGGCAATTGAAATTATTTCAGATGAGGCACGCATGCGTCCCGAAAACTCAGAGGTCGAACGCCTATGGGCAGATAACTCTAAAGCAAAAGATGTCTTTGCCTGGCGACCCACATACAGTGGCCGTGATGGCTTTAAACGCGGTTTAGCTGAAACTGTTAATTGGTTTATGCAAGCAGAAAATCTCCGCGGATATAAGTCAGAAGTCTATAATGTTTGATTTCAAAGTTATGACAAGCGAAATGGGAAATATATGAACGAATTCAAAATAGCCGGCCGCATGATTGGCGATAACCACCCTCCAATTGTAATTGTTGAAATAGGCATTAACCACGAAGGCTCCATCGATGCCGCTATTGCATTGGCTGATGAAGCAATCAATTCCGGGGCTGAAATTGTGAAGCACCAGACACACATTGTTGAAGATGAAATGTCTATGGAAGCAAAACTTGTAATCCCTGCAAACGCGGATACATCGATTTATGAAATTATTGAAAGATGTGCGCTCTCGGAAAATGACGAGTTTATTCTAATGAAGCATGTACAACAAAGAGGTGCAATATTCATCAGCACTCCTTTCTCGCGTGCGGCGGCTAATCGCCTGGCGAAATTTGATGTTCCAGCATTTAAGATTGGGTCTGGCGAGTGTAATAACTACCCATTGGTAAAGCATGTCGCAAGCTTTGGCAAACCTATTATTTTGAGCACAGGCATGAATACAATAGAAACAATTCGACCGTCAGTAGAAATTTTTAGAAAAGCAAAAGTTCCATTTGCCCTTCTTCATTGCACAAATATTTATCCCACTCCACCAGAATTAGTTCGCCTGGGCGCTATACAGATATTGAAGGATGCATTTCCAGATGCAGTAGTTGGCTTATCAGATCACACAACTTCGATTTACACATGCCTAGGTGCAGTAGCACTGGGGGCCTCAATTTTGGAACGACATTTCACGGATAGCATGGATCGGCCAGGTCCAGATATTTCTAGCTCGATGGATCCTAACTCGTTAAGATCCCTAATCGAAGGATCAAAAATCATTTTTTCTGCACGAGGGGGAGAGAAAACTCCCATAGCAGGTGAAGCGCCAACAATTGCATTTGCATTTGCTTCAGTTGTTGCTACTCGAGACATAAGTCGCGGAGAAAAAATTAGCTCCGAGAATATTTGGGTGAGAAGACCCAGCGGAGGAGATTTTAATGTTTTGGATTATGAATCGCTCTTTGGACGGACTGCAGCTATTGACATTGAAAGCGGATACCAACTTAAAAGCACAGATTTGCTTTGAATAACAAAAGTGTCAAAATTGAAAATCGTCGTTACCGGAGCGTCTGGATTTATTGGTGGACACCTGATTAGACATTTGTCAGGTATTGCGAGTATAGAAATTGTTCCCCTAACCAGAAGAGATATTCCTAACCTAATTAGAGTGTCTAATTATGCTGATGCTCCGTACGGGGATGTATTAATTCATTTAGCTGAAGATAATGATATAGAGAATGTTGCAAACAGGGGTCTTTTTTATGAGAATGAAACTCTAAGTACACTTCAGAGGCTCTTAGCCAAAAAGTATAAGAAAGTTATTTACATTTCTTCATCAACACTGTATGGCGATAAATCACGTATCCCTCATAATACAAAAGATCAAGTGTTTACAAAGAATCCCTATACTCGAATTAAGAGATTGTCAGAGTGCGCTGTCTTAGAAAATCCAAATGGAATAGTGATTCGATTAGCAAATGTTTATGGACCAGGCATGTCGACAAATAATGTTGTGAGTCAGATTCTAAAACAAATTTCCCAACGAGGAGACCTGGAAGTTGGGGACATTAATCCCATACGAGATTTTATATGGGTTCAGAATGTAGTTGAAGGGATCACTTTGCTTGCCCTTATGGAATTAGCAGAAATCGGAAAAACAAGGATGTACAATCTTGGCAGTGGGGAAGGAACATCGATAGGCAACCTCGCCCTGTTAATCCTAGAACTAGCAGGCCAACCAGAAAGGCACGTGTTGTCTAAAAATCAAGTGCAAGTTGCGTCCAGCATCGTATTAGATTATTCAGATACGACAAATGCCTGTGGGTGGACACCACGAACATCGCTGCGTCAAGGTATAAAGAGTTTATTGACTTCGAATTTCAGGTCTGAAAGTTGAAGAAGCGTGTAGTTGCGGTCTTTACAGGCAATCGAGCCGAATATGGTTTGCAATTTCCTATATTACGAGCGATTGATAAGCACCCAAATTTGGAATACAGATTATTGGTATCTGGAGCCCATTTAGATCCGAATTTTGGGTCCACTCTTGATGAAATTCGAAGTGATGGGTTTCGTATTGATGCAGAGATAAAAATTGAAATGGATGCGGCATCTTTATTTGCGACAGCACAAGCTATAGGTTCAGGCGTTTTGGCAATTAGTAGAGTCTTGGATGAAATTCAACCAGATATTATGTTGGTATATGCCGATCGATTTGAAGGATTTGCAGCAGTGATTGCAGCGACTCAGATGAATATTCCTACCGCACACATCGAAGGTGGGGATTTAACAGAGGGTGGCGCACTAGATGATTCAGTGCGCCATGCCATGACTAAGTTATCTCACTTACATTTTACAACAAATGAGCAAGCTAGCAATCGGATTTTAGGTATGGGTGAAGAATCATGGCGAGTGCACACTGTAGGATTTCCAGCGATAGATCTAATTTCAGAGGGTAAGTATGCATCTAGTTCAGAAATTACAGAAAAACTCGATCTAGATTTGTCGCGCCCTGTAGTGCTTTTTACACAGCACTCGGTAAGCACTGAATTTGAAAAGGCTTCAGATCAGGTAGTACCTTCTATTGATGCTATTAAACGATTGGCAGACGAAGGCATTCAGACAGTCTTGACTTATCCCAATAACGACGCAGGTGGGCGAGCAATAATTCAAAAATTAGAGGCCTTCGGTGTTTCCAATTATAGAAACACCCAAATCAAAAGTTCCTTAGGTAGATATCTTTATCACGGAGTTTTGGCGTTGGCGCGAGAACCGGAAATACGAGTGGCTTGTTTGGGCAACTCATCATCTGGACTCAAAGAGACTCCTGCTTTCGGCTGTCCTACAGTAAATATTGGTTCGCGCCAAGATGGACGCTTGAGGGGTGAAAATGTTCTAGACGTGGGATATTCTTCAGATGAAATTTTTAGTGCGATACAGCGAGCTCTATTTGATGACATTTTTCGGGAAGAGTGCCGTGAAGCAAAAAACCCTTATTGGCTGGGGGAGGCAGGACCTAAAATCGCTGAAGTTTTAGCTAACACTCCACTGGATCAAGATCTAATACGTAAGAGAATGACACTAAAAGGCGAAGCCAAGGATAGTTGGTACAGATGAAGGTAGATAAGAAGCAACTTTGGAATCAAGCAATTCTGTCGCAGGATTCAACTATCGGGAGAGCTATCCAAATCTTGAATGAGACAGCATTCAAGATTGTTTTGATTAATGATGACCAAGGAATTCTTGTGGGAACAATTTCCGATGGTGATATCCGACGTGGCTTACTAAGAGGTTTAGATCTCACAAGTCCAATAGAAACCGTGATTCATCGGGATGCGTTAGTAGTACCTCCCGAATTAAGTCAAGATTTAGTTGTTAAATTGATGACCATGAACAAGATTCAACAAATCCCGATTGTTGATAAGGAGGAGCGAGTAATTGGCTTGCATTCATGGGACGAGATTCATTCAATTTCGGTACGTTCTAATCTCATGGTAATCATGGCAGGGGGAAGAGGTACACGGCTTCAGCCTCAGACAGAAAATTGTCCTAAACCCTTATTACTAGTTCGGGGAAAACCGATATTAGAACACATCATAGATAGAGCTAAACTCGAAGGCTTTCATCACTTTATTCTAGCCATTCATTATTTAGGGCACATGATTGAAGAACATTTTGGCAATGGCGAGAAATTTGGTGTAAAAATCGAATATCTGCGAGAAGAATCACCACTTGGTACTGCTGGTGCGTTGAGTTTACTAAATCCAAGACCTGATACATGTTTTATAGTAACCAATGGAGACGTTATCACCGGTATAAGATATGGCAAATTATTAGATTTTCATCAAAACCAAAATGCCAGTGCCACCATGGCTATTCGTGCCCACGAGATACAGAATCCTTTCGGAGTTGTAGAGACAGAGGGCGTAGAGATAATCGGGTACGAAGAAAAACCAAAAATATACAGTCATATTAATGCAGGAGTTTACGTAGTTAATCCCCAAGTGCTAGATCTTCTAAAAGACTCTGTGCCGTACGATATGCCTACCCTTTTCGAATTAATTAAGAAGGACTCAGGAAGAATTGTGGCCTACCCAGCCCATGAGGATTGGGTGGATGTTGGTAGCCAATTCGATCTGGCAAAAGCTGATTCAGAGGTTGGATTTTGATTAATCGTATATTGATTGTGGGATTAGGGAGTATTGGTTTGCGTCATCTGCGTTTGGCCAGACAACTTCTACCACAAGCAGAAATAAAGATATTACGTCACCAAGAAACAAGGGTAGTTCCCGAATTTTCCAATGGTTGCGTTTCGACAATTGTCGAAGCTTTGGAATTCTCACCGCAGGTGGCAGTTATTGCTAACCCAGCAACCTTTCACCTTGAGGTCGCAAGTCCACTTGCTGAAGCAGGTGTGCATCTACTTATTGAAAAGCCGTTATCTGATTCTCTAGAAGGTATTTCTGAATTAATACAAACTTGCATCGCGGGTAAAATAGTCTTAGCTACAGGTTATAACCTCCGCTTTTTACCTTCATTGCAATATTTTCGTGAAATATTAGGAAAGGGAATAATCGGTGAAATATTATCTGTTAGGTGTGAAGTAGGCCAATATTTGCCAACCTGGCGACCATCTAGTGATTATCGTCAAGGTGTATCCGCAAAAAAGACACTTGGTGGTGGCGCGCTACTTGAACTCAGTCACGAACTGGATTATTTGCGTTGGATTTTTGGTGAAGTTGAGTGGGTAAGAGCGACACTAAGCAAACAAAGTGCTTTGGAAATAGATGTTGAAGACTCTGCCTTTTTAACAATAGGATTCGTGCCAAACGCAGATGGGATACAAATCTTGAGTACAATCAATTTGGATTTTGTTCGCCATGATCACACTCGCATTTGTACGGTGATTGGGGAAAATGGTAGTTTAACTTGGGATGGCGTGACAGGACAAGTAATGATTTACAAAAAGGACACCGCACATTGGGAAGTAATTTATAGCCACCAGCCAGTCCGGGATGAAACATACTTAGCAGAGTTACAAGATTTCTTAAATTCGGTTCAAAGGAGTCAGTCGCCATGCGTTACGGGCGAAGACGGCATGAGAGTAGTTGAGATCATTGAAGCCGCACGCCTGTCCGCGGACACCGGGATTCAGGTGGGAGTAGTACGCTCACCTACTACTATTGGACTTACTTCATGAAAGTTCCAGCATTTATTTTTGCCCGTGGTGGTTCGAAAGGACTACCAGGGAAAAACATTCGATTATTAGGGGATAAACCTTTAATTGCATGGTCAATTCAACAAGCGCTTGAAATTGAGCGAATTGAGCGGGTGATAGTCTCAACTGACTCACTTGAGATAGCTGCAACTGCTCGCGAATTTGGCGCGGAAGTTCCATTTTTGCGGCCTCCAGAGCTGGCAACTGATGAAAGTCCCGAATGGTTGGCATGGCGACATGGCCTTGAATACCTCAAAGCGACCACCGGATTCATGCCAGAGATAATGATCTCAGTACCTGCTACAGCTCCATTACGGTTGACAATCGATATAGAAAATTGTTTAGACGAATATGAAAAAGGTGGTGCAGACATAGTAATCACCATTACTGATGCACACAGAAATCCTTACTTTAACATGGTTAAACCTAATTCAGACGGCACTTATTGCTTAGTCAACGCTTTAGGGCCAACCATAACAAGGCGACAGGACGCACCTGAGATTTATGATGTGACGACAGTCTGCTATGTCGCAAACTCTGTTTTTGTTATGAAGAGGAATTCTATTTTTGAAGGCCGAGTCAGAGCAGTGCATGTACCAATTGAACGCGCAATCGATATCGACACCTTATTAGACTTTCATGTAGCAGAGGCTATTTTACGCGAGAGAGGAAAGTAAATAAGATGTTACCTAATGAGAGTCTAGATAAGTTTAATTCCAAATTAGAAATGGGCGTCCAAAATTCCTTCAATTTAACCGGCAGGGTTGCCATTGTCACGGGGGGCGCTGGAATGTTGGGGTACCACTTCTGTAGCGGCCTTGCTGAATCGGGGGCAAATGTTGCAGTTGTAGATATACAAGGTGACCGAGCTAAAGAAGTAGCACGAGAAGTAGCATTCAAATTCGGGATTAAATCACTGGGCTACTCTTGTGATGTTTCCAACCCTATTTCAGTGAGAGAGACTATCGCAAAGATAGTTTTAGATTTTGGAAGGATTGACATTCTTCATAATAATGCTGCGAGTAAATCAGATGACTTAGATGCATATTTTACGAAGTTTGAAGATTATGACCTGGATGAATGGCAAAAGATTATGTCGATTAACATAAATGGGATGTTTTTGATCGCACAGGCTGTCGGCGTTCAGATGATTTCTCAACAATCCGGAGGGTCAATCATTCAGACTGCCTCAATTTATGGTGTTTCTGGCCCAGACCAAAGGATTTATGAAGGATCCAGATATCTTGGAAGAGGAATAAATACACCAGCCGTGTACTCCGTCTCAAAAGCAGCAGTCATTGGACTCACCAAGTATTTAGCTACATATTGGGCTGAAAAGGGGATACGTGTCAACACCCTCACCCCTGGTGGAGTCGAGAGTGGCCAGAATGAAGAGTTCAAGAGACGATACTCCGCAAGGGTCCCTCTAGGAAGAATGGCAATCGCATCCGAAATGGTGGGAGCACTGATATACCTTGCCTCAGACGCTTCCAGTTACGTCACCGGGCAGAACATAATTGTGGATGGTGGCCTAAATGCCTGGTAAATTAGACGGAGAGGAAAAAAACATCCTATGAAATTAAATGTTTCCAACCCAATTTTGCAAAACCTTAGTTGTTTGCTGTGCCTAAAATGTGGAGGAAATAGTTGGCATGAGTTTGCAACTTCTTTGACTTGCCAGGCATGTCGTAATCCTTATCCATTGCTCGATAATGGGAAAGTCATAACTGTTAGTGAGCATATTAACCAAGCCAATTGGGAAGAAGTGAGCGAGGGTTTTGATCTCCTAAAAGGAAATGAACATCCAATTAAAATTGATAAGTTGGGTGGACCACGTATCAATCAGCTTCGTAAAAATCTAAACATTACAGGTCTTGCGGTAAATCTGGGGTCAGGTCAAGATAATTACTCCGATTTTATTAATCTTGACTTGGGCGAGTACGAACCCGTTCATGTTGTTGCCGACTTTACCAAAATACCGTTAACTGATGGAAGTATCGAATTAGTGGCTTGTAATAGTGTACTAGAACATATTTATGAGTATGAATTAGTAATGAATGAAATTTCTCGAATAGTAAAAAAGGGTGGATACCTTTATTTGAGTGTTCCATTGATGAGTATCCGCCATCATAAATATGACTACCATAGGTGGACATCAGTCGGCCTCGGTAAGCTAATTGAATCAAACTTTACTGTTATTGAAAGCGGTGCCTGCAGAGGAGTTGCCTACTCTTTGATTTCTTTTGTAGATGCACTGTTAACATATAAGATTCGGAATAAAGTCGCACTTTGGGTATGTCGAAAACTTTGGAGAGTTATAAGTTTCCCATTGTTATCAATCAAGGATGAAGCAAAGGAGGAGTACCAAGCAATGGCTAATACTATATACGTATTAGCCGTCAGAAAATGATGTGCATAGATTAATTACCCTGCAACTAAATAGATCTTCCTGAGCGTAAACTCCTGGTACCCCAATCTGTTCAGGGGGATGAATGTGCCAAACAGATACTCGTCAAGGTGAAAATAGAACAGGGAACTCAACATTTGGTGGAGCAAATTCGTTACTTGTGACAAATTTGAACCCAACATATCTAAGCTCGCCGGTTTTTCGGATAAGAATCAAACGTAAGTCTTTCCTTCGAGCTATCGGCGCCTTGTTTAGTCACAAGATAACACTGTGGTGAGGCTTGCAAATACTTGATATCCCGATGCTCTCAGAAAAAGATTTTAATTCTTGTATTCACACTTCATCGTGTTTCCCTTGGCAAATGAAGACTATAAAATAACGACAAGTTACAACTGAAGGCAATTCGCTAGGTCTCATTTGAATAGTTCGAGAAACGCGTATGAACATTTGGGTCCTAGTGAATTCTCAGAATAATAATTAACTTGAATACATAAGTTCTTTCATTGGGATAAAGAGCAGCCGAGGATTAGCGCGATATGGGATTCTGAGTATTAGGAAGTTAACCGCGGGTTGTAGAGATTAATTTTACGTATTAACCAAGAATGATCATTAAAAGGGTCTTTAAAGTGACTATAAGGAAATAGATTATTAAGTGGCCCCAAGACTGAGCTCCCATCTAGAATTTTTCGACTGTCTAAAAAATTAGAAACAACTGCCGTAGTCACTATCAAGAAGCTGAGGCACTTTTTAATCAGAATTATGGCGAGAGGGGCGTGACTTTCATCCAGCCATAAGATAAAATTTATTCATGAACTTGGATGAAGCAGAAAAAAAAATCATGGATTTAGACAAGGCACAAGAATGGATTTATAGGTTTGTACTGCCAAATGGTCTAACAACGCCGGGTCCTTTAAGTAAGGGCGAAAAGAATCTTAAAAAGACCAAAGTAATCCAATCCTTAAATTTACAGGGTAAGGATGTTTTGGATGTTGGCTGTGCCGAAGGAATGTTCTCATTTTATATGTCAGCGGCAGGAGCTCATGTTACCGGAATTGAAATTAATGAAAAGCGTCTCGAAAAAGCAGAATTTATACAAAAACAACTGAAGATTGAGAGTGTAAAATTCATTTTGTTTGATGCAGAATCACCAAATTCTTGGGATTCGCTTGGGGAGAAGTATGACATTGGATTTTGCTTCTCCGTTCTTCATCGCGTTTCTGACCCTTTTAATCTGATAGCTCAACTTTCTTCAAAGTGCGAAACACTTGTTTTCGAATGGAAGGCACCCGAAGGATTTTTATCGAATAATATTTCGATGGCGTTTCACGAGGTTGAAGGTAAAATGGATCCAAGAAATATTAAGTCCCGAAGCGCACTTACTAGCGATATTGCAATTATGGATACAGGTGAAGAGAAGCCATATTGGTGTCCCACTATCGGTGCCATCAAGGAAATATCTTCATCCTTTGGGTACGATAACTTCAAAGTGATTAAAGTAACCAAATTTAGTTTGCTAAGAGTTGTGTATGCCTATTTTGATTTATTTCGGCAGCTTATATTTAAGAGTGGCCAACCAATAGCTTGGCGACGTTATCAGCGCGTCATGCTCATTTGCTCCAGAAAATCGATTATCGATTTTGATTTGAATTCACAAGTTAATAGATTGCCATGGGATGGGACTGTAAATTAAATTTTGGGTCTTCCCCTAAGTTTATTCATGGCTGTACGTCTCAAATCTGCCAGTCTCGTCGTTTTAGCCCATTGCAGAAAAGAAAGCCAGTAGATTTGAGGGGAATTGACTAAAATTTCACCTTTAGGAAATGAGATTTGAGAATACTGGCCGTCTACTAAATTGAGATCATTTCGCAAATAATAACTTGATATTAATTGCAGATTTTTTGGATATTTCTTGGTCCATTTTGCAACCACAACTCTACCTTCAAGAGAACCTAGAACTATTTTGACGACCTCACCGTTGTTGCCCGGATAAGGTAGCCCTCTCAGGTAAATGGGGCTTTTCAATTGAACAAAAAGGGTTCCAGGATATGGCGTTGTGCCCAGCATTACAATTATAGGATCTTGGGTATTGAGTGAATTAACAAAACCCTCACCCAATCCCTTTCCAGAACAAATCATAACTTTGAAGGCCTTTTCTGGCTCACCTTTTTTAAATGTTTGGTACTCAACCATAATCAGCCCCAATTCCAAGCAAGGTCTAAAGAAATTATTTCTGCAATGCTATTGTATTGCTCCGTACAGTGGTTATATCGAGGCGAACTTTACTAAGAGAATAGGGAACTTATGTTTATAAAGATCCTATATCTCCCAATTGAGATTAAGCAACGAGAATACGATGCTCAGATTCTATTGGCAGCCAAAGCCGCAATTAAGGGTTACCAAGTATTTTTGGGCACGCATGCGGCAATCTATGCATTACTCCGAACTAATAAAATTCCAACTGGAATACTCCTAGATAAGGGTATGCCGAGTCGTGAAAGACTCCTGTGGTTGCGCAAAAAGTGCGATGAAATATGGGTGATGGATGCTGAGGTATCACCCATACATACGTCTGATGTCCTCAAATCGGAACTTCCAAGTCGCACTTATAAAGCGGGAGTTGACGGGATAGATAAATACCTTGTAGTTGGTGAAATGGCATACAATGCTGCAAGTACCTATTTTGGTTCGCAAAATTTCAAAGTTCTTAAGTCAGGGTGGCCAAGAATGGAAATTGGCGGTCCGCTTGGTCTCAAGATTTATCATAAGGAAATCAATGCAATCAATAAGAAATACCCAAGTTTCTATTTGTTTGCATCCAGTTTTGCTGGGAATAGGGATCCAATCCAAGTAGCAGGTCAAAGAAAAGCTACCCTCCATGAACAGACGCCATTTTGGAATGAATTCGCGCTACAAAATAGATATGAAAAATTTCTTTATACGATAGAATGCCTAAAAAAATGGGACGCTGACTCAAGAATCCCTACAATCATTGTAAGACCGCATGTGGCAGAATCGATACAAATCTGGCGCGAAAAATTAGGTAATCTTAAGAAAACATTTTTAGAGGAAGAAGGAAATGCAACTTCTTGGATCTATGCTTCTTCTGGCGTAATTCATCAAGGTTCAACTCTTTCAATCCAATCACATATTGCCGGCAAGGAAAACCTTTTTCTTAAGGATGCTGCCTTCGAGGGCTATTCTGCGATATCAGAGAGAGTTAGTCATGTCATCATTTCTGGTACACGTCCACCCGTACCAGTAAACCTAAGAGATAGTTCTTACATCAATCCAAATTACTCCCCGCAGATCATTGATTCTATTGTTTATAGCCCACCGGAAGGCGCAATTTCGACAATATTAGGTGAAATGGATCGAGTTCCGGGTTCGCCGGACGGTTCAACCTCAGCTCCGAAGCTAATGATTTCACAATTAACCTTGAGGAGCATACGCCGAGCAATTGGGTTACTGCGTGATGAGGCATATTGGAAACTTGGACGCATAAACTTGCACCCACAATCACGCTCTATTCCTGGTGGATTAGGCAGAAAAGAGATAACACGAATATTCAAGGCATTGAACTATTCTGACTCCGTCGTTGCTTCCAGGATGACATTAAATTTATGGGAATTCAGAGCAAAAAAATGAAAATAGATTTCAGATTTAATCGGGGGTATAAGTGTTTAAGGTAAGTAAGTCCAATAGAACCCTAAGCCGTGTCTATCAGTTACTTGACCCACGTCAGAAGAAAGTAATCATATTTCTTATAATTGCTCAACTCGTGTTAGGAATTGTCGATTTCGTAGGGGTTTTAATCGTTGGACTAATGGGTAGTCTTGCAATCACAGTTGTTTCAAATATTGCGATAAATAGTAGAATACTGCAAATTATAAGCATCATGAGTATTGATCAATATTCAATAAATCAACAGATAGGAATATTAGGTTTTCTGGTTGTCGTCATATTTTTGATAAAGACATTACTTTCTATTTTCTTAACAAAGAGAATTATGATGTTTATGGGCAATATAGCAACTGAGCTATCCGCAAAATTAATCACAGATACCTTGCAACGCCCCTTACTTTTCTTAGAAAGTGAAACTTCACAAAAAAGGCTTTTTGCAATTACGAGAGGGGTCGATTACCTCGCTCTTTTCGTCTTAGCCCCAGCAGTTGTTTTTCTAGCAGATGCATCAATTCTACTGGTATTTGCGCTTGGGTTATTGATAGTGCAACCAGTAATGACGATAATCTCTGCTGCAATATTTGGAATTCTAGGATATGTAATTTATAAGAAGCTCCATACCCGGTCTGGATACCTAGGAAGCATAAGTGCCACATTCAATATTGAAATTAGTGAGAAAATAACAGAAGCCTTTGACCTATACAGAGAGATTGTCGTTCGAAATGGGAGACATCACTACATAAATGAAGTCACATCACTGAGGCAGAAACTGGCTTTAAGCACCGCTGAATTCAATTTAATTCCATATATTGGTAAATATGTCATAGAAGCAACCGTAATCTTTGCCGCATTAATTCTTACAATGGCTCAGTTTATGGTCAATAATGCTGTTTCTGGAATCACTACCTTGACAGTATTTTTGGCAGCTTCGACGCGTATTGCGCCAGCCATTCTCAGAGTACAACAGGGAACCATAATGATAAAAGGCAACCTTGGAATGTGCCTTCCAACTCTTGAACTGATAGATAAACTAAATGAAACCGAAAAACAGAGTTCAGCAAAAAATCTTGAAAAGAGCTTGGATATTGATTTCTCTCCAACAGTATTTTTGAAAGCATTGGATTTTCGCTACGGATCAAGCGAGAAATTCGCAATAAAAAATTTAAATTTGGAAATTAGAAGTGGCGAAAAAATTGCGATTGTTGGACCATCTGGATCAGGAAAGTCAACGCTTATCGATTTGATTTTAGGAATTTTGAAGCCTGATTCGGGCGAAATCCTCATTTCAGGGAGAGCACCCATCGAATCGTTTTCATTTTGGCCAGGAGAAACTGCTTATGTACCACAAAAAGTAGGCATGATTGATGGCAGCATTTTAGAGAATTTAACATTTGGCCTTCCAGCAGGTGCATTGTCCAAGAGCCAACTGGAAAGTGCAATTGCTAAATCAGCTTTGACCGAGTTTATTGCTGATCATCCACAAGGTTTAAATGCCCAAGTAGGGGAAAGTGGCTCTCGTTTAAGTGCTGGGCAAAGGCAAAGACTTGGAATTGCCCGCGCTCTGTCAACAAATCCCAAACTTCTGATATTAGATGAGGCAACTAGCGCCCTCGATGGTATTACCGAGGAAGTTATAAGCACTTCAATTAGAAATTTGGGTCGATCAACGACAGTGATTTTGATTGCGCACCGGTTGTCGACAGTTCAGACCGCAGATCGCGTGATCTATATTGAAGGTGGAAGTATAATTTCGCAGGGCACTTTCCAAGAAGTTCGAAAACAAGTCCCAGATTTTGACAAACAGGCCAAATTGATGGGACTTTAAGTGGAGATACCCTATTTAAGTAGATTCGCATTATGAATATCCTAGTGACCGGCGCCTGCGGGTTTATAGGCTCGAATTTATGTCAATCGCTACTCGATGAGGGTCATACCGTAACAGGTGTAGACGCCTTTACTGATAATTATTCGGAGGAAATAAAGAGATTAAATCAAGATTTACTTATCAAATTTAGAAATTTTAAGCTTTTGGAGTGCGATTTACTGGAAACGAACTTAGTGCCAATTCTAGATGGTAAAGAAATAATTTTTCACTTAGCAGGCCAACCCAGCGTTCATAATTCATGGGGGCAGGACTTCCCGACATACTCAAACAGAAACATCGTGTTAACTCAAAGGCTATTACAAGCTGCTGTCGAAGTGGAAACTCCCAAATTCGTCAATTCCTCAAGTTCGTCCATATATGGCCGAGTACAATCGACTCCAACGAGTGAAGGTGATGAAAAGCGTCCGATAAGCCCATATGGGGTGACCAAACTTGCAGCCGAAAATCTTGTAACCTTATTTGGAAGCGAATTCGGACTCAACACTGTTTCTCTCAGATACTTTACAGTTTATGGGCCGCGGCAAAGACCGGACATGGCATTTCATAAATTGATTTATGCAGGTTTGAATGCGATTAGTTTCCCACTACATGGCGACGGTTCACAAGTCAGAGATTTTACTTTTGTTGATGATGTCGTGGAAGCAAACAAACTAGCGGCCTTTTCTGATGTGCGTCCAGGATCAGTTTTCAATATTGGCGGAGGATCTCCTGTTTCAATGATCAAAGTAATAGAAATGCTCGAGGAGATCATGGGCACGAGAATAAAGATTGAAGCTGCCCCCCTTGGCCCTGGCAATCCAATGATTACAACTTCTGACTGCTCCGCTGCTGAAAAAGAATTGGGATGGAAGTCAAAAATCGATATTTACACTGGCTTAAAAGCACAAGTCGGATGGCAGATAAAGTGACAATACCTGCGAGGGATGTAGTTTTTACGGCCCTTTTTGGAAACTATGAATCTCTCAATGAAATATCAATTGTAAAGAATCCAAAAACAAAGTATGTCTGCTTCACTGACGACCCCTCTTTAAAAAGTGAGACATGGGAAATTAAGCTTGTTGAATCTTTTGTACCCGGGAGCCCTTCGCGGAGCAGTAGGGAAATTAAGATGCTTGGGTACAAGTATTTTCCTAAAGGGTCGCGATCTTTGTATATTGATAACACGGTTAAGTTAAAAGTGGATGGTTCTCTTGTTCTCGACGCATGGTTATCGAACACAGATATTGCCTTTATGCGACATTATTCTAGAAAAACTGTGCGTGGCGAGTTTTTTACTTGCTCCGCTTACGGCTTAGACGATCAGGAGAAGATTCTAAAGCAGTTTATCTACTATAGAAAACATTTCAGCTCAGTTCTTAAGGAGAGACCACATTGGGGAGGTATGATTGCGCGAGTTAATACTCCAAAGACCGATGAGTTTATGGAAATTTGGAAAGAACAATTCAATACATTTGCGAAGCGCGATCAGTTAAGTATCAATGTCAGTTCAGTAATTAGTGGTGTTCAAATCGGAACTATAAATGCTGAAAATGATTCCTCTGAGTGGCATGAATGGCCAGTGCACTCCAATAGAAAAACAGAGATGCGTGACACAACTAGCACCCGGAGATTCCGAAAGTTAAGAGTTATTTACAATATATTAAGATATGGATTTCGTTTCTATAGCCCTTGGTAAAGCACTTGTAGTCGATTGAGGTCGGTGGAAAGAGTTAGATTACTTAGCTATTAATCTGGGAAAGTAAGCCCAGACATTCTCAACCTTGACTCAAAGTTCGCTAGCATTGGGGGATGAATCATCCTGAATTTAACCGCTCCAAATCCTCAGATTTCCAAGGAATTCCACAATTCGTAATGGATGAATCCTACGTGTCAGCATTCGGTATCCAATGGTTAAAACACGCCAAGACTCAATTAGATTCTCATACAGGTCTACCTATAACCAGGGACAGGCTTAAGAGAATGTTTGGACCTCTTTACTCTCAGTTGAATCAGAAAACCATCCTAGAAGCTGGATGTGGTGCTGGAAGATTTAGTGAAATTTTATTGGAGAATGAATGTTTAGTCACTGCCATAGATCTTTCGGTTGCGGTGCTAGCTAATCACTCAAATAATGGCCATAAAGAAAACTTACGAGTTGTAAGAGCTTCAATTCTAGATTTGCCTTTCGATGATAATCAATTCGATATTGTTTTTTGCCCGGGAGTTGTACAGCACACACCCTCTCCACAAAAATCAATCCAGCAATTATACAAGCAAGTTAAGCCAGGTGGATGGTTAGTCTTTGATCAATACCGTTACAATCTCTCCTCATTCCTTAAAGTAACTTGGGTAGCTCGCTTTTTTTTAAAGAGATTAAACCCTGTGCGGGGTTTAAAGGTAACAGATTGGCTAGTAAAGTTGTGGTTACCAGTTCATAAAAAAGTTGCCGGCAATCGACTTCTTGAGATTTTACTTTTTAGAATTTCACCAATCACTTCACATTATGCGGGGTACCCAAACTTGTCAGAAGTAGACCAGATTGCATGGGCACGCCTGAATACCCACGATAACTTAACGGACTTTCACAAGCACTTTACAAGTGTACGTAGTTTAAAACACACTGTTTCTCAGCTTGGTGCGATAAATCAAAATTTTTGCATTATGCCCTACACAATAGAAGTGCGCTGTCAGAAGCCAGCAGGAGATAAAGCAGTTGCTAGCTCGGAAAGACCAATCACAAAGAAACTAAAGGGATCAAATGTAGTATCTGGTTAATTCCGCGAAAGCACAAAAAAGGAAAGTTCTCCAACCAGAATTCTTGTTTTATTCTAGATTTAACCCATCACAGATTCAATTGCGTAATCCCATTTTCGAAGAAGCGTATTTCTATTGTGATGCATATGTAAGTAATCTTGCCCCCTAACGATTTCTTCGTAAGCAAAGTTCGGTTCATTTAGTAAGTTGGAGAATTTCGCATACCAATCCTTTTGATTTTCACAAATACTACTTACGCCAGCAACATCTGAAACGCGAATATAAGCCGGACTTGGCGAACACAAACACGGAAGTCCTAAACGCCACATAATCAAGAGCCTATTTTCTGGTTTTAGTCGCTGCATTGGTACTGAGAGATCTATTGGGATCATTGCGACAGAACTTTTCGTAGCTGTTTCAAATAAATTATTTGGGCTCCAAGGAATAATACTGATTTTATCGTGAACCTCTTTTAGGTCCCTCCTTAACAAAGCTAACGTGCTTCGTTCAAAATGCTTGCCGAGGAATTGGAAGTATTTCTCGTCTGTTACAAAATCAAAGTGCAATCTATTTGTTATTGCTAATTGGGCAAGAATCGAAGAGACTTGACGCACGCCACGAATTGTTGCTGGTTGGCCTTCCCAAAGAATTCTTAATTCTCTGTATTTCACATGATTAGGCTGCAACGGTTCTATAAATGGAATCTCATCGTGCGAATCTAAAATTATGTGGGTGTTTGCATTGTATGGCGAAATCACTTCCTCTTGTTCAACTGATGAACAAACCACAGCGTCTGATTGAAGGCAAAAATCTTTGACATGCTTACTAAATGGCTTTAATTCACCGCTAATTTGGCCTGAAAATTTTTTAGCTACCCCTCGAGCCAGATCATCAAAATCATTAAGGGGAGAAAGATAAGCGTCAACCAAGTCAAAGATGATAGGAGATTTTTTCTTTGATAAAATTGAAGAATTTAAGTCTGTTTTTTCGCTGGCGACAATTACATCTACAGTTCGACTTAAGTCCGTGATAATTTCATGTCCCCGAGCCTGTGCCCAAAAAACTAAGCGCCGTCTATCTCCAGCAGACTTCAAATCCCGTGATAGGGGCCAATAACCTACTTTAAGCTTTTTCATTTTTGCAGAACCCACTTTAACCCCGAATTCAAGTCGTCTTCCGGATGCCAACCAGAAATAAATAACGGGGAGTCCTTTCCGACGACCATCATCTCAGTGCCACCATATGGCTGGACAGCAATACGCTCCCACTGTTTATAGCCTCCAAATAGAGCTTCCAAATGTTGCAGCAATTCAACATTTGTGTAGCCGACATTTGTGCCTATATCAACCTCAGTTGGAGTGTCATGACTAATGATCCAAGAAATTGCTGCGGCGATATCTCGCGTGGTAATCCAGTCTAGGAGTGTTGAAGTGTCGTTTAACTCTGCTTGTTTCCTCTCTCTTACAGAATTGATTAGATAAGGTAGCAAACGGCTGGGATCCTGATTCCGCCCGTATGGTTGAAAAATGCGTGCCCAAGTGAGCCGAACCTTAGATTCAAGTAATGCTTCCTTCGTCGAATCGAGTGCTACAACTTTTTGCTTGGCATACAAGGTGATTGGATTTAATGTTGTAATGCCCGCCGTACTTGGTCGACTTTGTGGGCCATACTCAGCACATGTACCAAGTATTATTAAGTGTTCCAGATGTGATTGAGATACCAAAGTGGCAAGCCAGGAAGTGAATTGTGCATATTGATAATTTGAGGAATCTTGGGTGTAAAAAGTATGGGTAGTGATCCAGGCTGTATGAATTATCACTTGCGGACCCCAAAGAAGTGCCTTTACGAAATCTTCATAGTTAAAAATATCTCCAATTAATTGGTCACTTTTAATGCCAGCTTTGAATGTTCTTGAGAATATGAGAAGTTCGTGACCCTCTGATTCGAGTCTTTCTATGATTGCAGATCCAATAAATCCACTTCCAATTACAAGAATCTTCATGGGCTAATGGCTCTTAAGAGAATCCGCATATTTTTTTCCAGCAGCTGAAAATGAAATTCCGTCTCTATCGCGCTCAGAAATGGAATTTACTTTCATGGGCCAGTCAATTCCAAGATCACCGAAAGGATCAATTGTATGGGAATATTCTGGAGAATAAGGAGAACTAAGGATGTAGTGAACAATTGAATTGCGCTCTAAGCTCTGAAATCCATGAGCTATACCTTTTGGCAAGTAGACCTGTAAGGCATTTGTCGCACTCAACTCAAATGAGGCCCACATACCAAAAGTTTCCGAATTCGGGCGAAGATCTACCGCCACATCGAAAATTGTTCCTTGAACACAAGTGACTAACTTTTCCTCAGCAAACGGTTCGACTTGAAAATGTATACCCCGAATGGTTCCGATGTTAAGGTTTACAGAAAAAGCCACCGAGTCCAACGAATTTTCAAATTCTCGTGGAGGATGGAACTTTACAAAAGAACCTCTATCATCAGTTACTGAAGTTACTTGGGTAATTCTAATACCATCGATTTCAGGAACTTTGTGAAGAATCATTATGCAGTTATTTCATGCATATAAGGAATTGCGCACCACAATCGAATATTTTCACCCAAGTTTTCGCGCAAGTAAGTGGCAATTTCAGATTTTATATTCCATGGAAAAATCACAATATCGGTTGGGTCTGAGCTGAATAACTCTCGTGGTGCAATCACTTTAGTTCCAAGAGGTGGCATAAATTTCTGTTGTTTTTCTAAACTCACATCAGCAATAGCTAATATCAAATTTGGGCCAATATCAATTGCATTCAATAGGGTACTTGCCTTGGCCGCTGCACCATAACCATAAATTCTCCTAGGATCTTTACTTTCTGAGCAAAGCCAGTCTTGAAATCCATCGAGTATTTTGGACACATTTGAGGAGTAATTTGCCCAGTAATTTGAATTAAACAATCCCTTTTCGGCTTCAGAAGTTGTGACTCTAACTACGGAACTGTCAATAAAGTAATCTGATTCCAATTTAGTCAACCAGTATCGATTTGAACCCCCATGTATTGAGAGTTCCTCGACTTTGGTCAGCCGTAAACCACTCATCTCACTAATTTTTCCCACTGCTGTTGCAGATAGATAGGAATAATGCTCATGATAAATTGTGTCGAATTGCATTCCAATTAAAATATTTGCTAGGGAGGGATTCTCAATGCTTATTTGAGTTTCTAAACCGCATAGAATTCCCAATCCAGCAACAAAATCCAATAAGTCAGGCACGTGAGCCATAACATTATTCGCAATAATTAATCTTGGGTATCCATTTTGAGCTAGTAACTCTTTGGCTAAATCGCTGGAAAAAAACTTCGAAATGGTTTGAATCCCAAGTGCCCTAGAAATCTCTGCAACATTCTCCGCAGGTTCTATACCTATTACTCTAATTCCATGAGCTAGAAAATTTCGTAGCAGATAGCCATCATTACATGCAATCTCTAGGACCCAGTCCCCTGTGGTAAACATTTCCTCATTGATTCTGTCATTCACAAAATCAGAAGCGTGTTTCAAGAATGTTGTGCTCATTGAAGACAGATATCGATAGTTTCGAAAAATCCTTTCAGGGGTTACAACATCAGCCACCTGACCTAACCCACACTCTGAACAAATCCTTAAATGTAGTGGGAATTTTTCAGCTGCACTATTTTGGGAACTGAGAAGCTCATTGGCTATCGGTAAAATTCCAAGATCCAAAGCAGAAAAAAGCTCTCTTCCCAGACAGCCTCGGCAAAAGCTCTCACCGCGGCCGAAAATAAAGGGTTGCGAATGCTCTATTGCAGTAGCCAAGGAGCCTGACCTTTTTCCCATAGAGATTCCAATGATCTCTTATCTCGGAGAGTGTCCATCGGTTGCCACCATCCTTGATGCTCATAAGCAGTTAGTTCCTCAATGGCGACAAGATGGTTCAATGGTTCGCTCTCGAATGAAGTTGTCGAATCGGAGATAAAGGAACAAATTTTCTTATTGAGACAAAAAAACCCCCCATTTATCCATCCAGCATCTTGCGGATCTTTTTCGGCGAATTTCGTGACCATGCCATTGGATATTTCAATAGTTCCGAATCTAGCTGGTGGCCGCACTGCTGTTACTGTTGCGATTTTATTGAACCTCTTATGATGCTCTAGTAATTGGTTGATATTTATATTTGAAAGCCCATCACCATAAGTGAGCATGAATTGGTCATCAAGGAGATTTTCCAATTCCTTTATTCGACCACCCGTTGAAGTTTCTAAACCTGTGTCTACCAAGCTAAGGTTCCATCCTGGATTATCCATACTTGCAAAATAATCTTTTATTACCTCTGCTTTGTAACCCAGAGCAATTACAAAATCTTTGTGCCCAAACTTTGAATAGAAATTCATGATGTGTTGAAGAATTGGAATATTTCCTATTTTGACCATAGGTTTTGGAATTAAGTCTGTTTCCTCCGAGAGACGTGTCCCAAAACCTCCGGCGAGGATGACTACTTGCATTAAAATGCCCTCCAAAGCCGGCTTGGTTAGTACAGTTAGCCAATACGATGAGAAGGATACTATGCATTTTCTGATAACTGGGCATACCGGCTTTAAAGGGTCATGGCTTTCACTTCTTTTGCGTGAACGTGGACATCAAGTAAGCGGTATCTCCCTTGATCCTGACGTTAATGCCCACTACACCATAACTGGCATGAGCGATATATTGGAAAACGATATTCGCTGCGACATTCGCCATCTTGGCGATCTCCAAGATCATTTTATGGCTGTCAACCCAGATGTAGTAATTCACTTAGCTGCCCAAGCATTAGTAGGGAATTCGTATAAAGATCCGATTAATACCTTTGCTACAAATGTCCAGGGAACCATCAACGTTCTTAAGGCTTCGCAGATGATTAAGGAATTGAAGGCTCAAATAATTATTACAACCGACAAAGTTTACAAAAACATAGGAAAGCAATCAGGCTATTCTGAAACTGAAGCTTTAGGTGGCAATGACCCGTACAGTGCCTCTAAAGCCATGGCAGATATTGCTACACAGTCATGGATTTTTAGTTTTGAGAATGCACCAACAGCTATTGCCCGAGCAGGAAATGTCATTGGTGGTGGGGATGTATGTGCAGACAGGCTTATCCCTGATTTAGTTAAGTCCTATTCATTAGGATTAACACCAAGATTACGTGCTCCAAATTCGGTTCGCCCTTGGCAACATGTTCTTGATTGCTTAAATGGGTACTTAACTCTTGTCCATGCAATTTTGGAGGGAAAAGGATCTGGGCCCTGGAACTTTGGGCCAGATGAGACTCAGATTAGAACAGTTGCAGATGTTAGTGAGATAGCTGGAGAAATCTGGGGAGCTAAACAAAGCTGGGAAAAAGACGAAGAGCAGCACCCCCATGAAGCCAGTTTACTTCTATTGAATGCAAATAAAGCGAGAACTGAATTAGGCTGGCATGACAAGTTAAGTTTTGATGAAAGTATTAAGTGGACAATTAATTGGTATAAAAATGTTTATGAGGGCAAAAATCCTTTGGAAGAGACCATGAAAAATATTCGAGAATTCGAATCTCGATAGTGTGGCTTGGGCCGGGATCGAACCGGCGACCTAACGATTTTCAGTCGTTCGCTCGTACCAACTGAGCTACCAAGCCAAACAAGGTTTTAATGTCATTTACCTAAAGACATACGACATCAAAACCTTTGCGACCCGGACGGGACTTGAACCCGCGACCTCCGCCGTGACAGGGCGGCGCGCTAACCAACTGCGCTAC
>Ga0214919_10002247_pt1 | contig 30625 bp, 27 predicted proteins | sample LL1503_MetaG_FD_177994 | JGI IMG/M metagenome (GOLD analysis project Ga0214919, IMG submission 177994) | Freshwater microbial communities from Lake Lanier, Atlanta, Georgia, United States - LL-1503 | ecosystem: Environmental > Aquatic > Freshwater > Lake | place: USA: Georgia | collected... | reverse complement strand
TTTAAGAAAAGTTGTAGAAGCTCGAGGTGGCATGGCCTCTGTTGCACAAAAGGCTGACCTGTCGCGTGAGACTCTTTACCGCACTCTGTCTTCTCGTGGCAACCCCACAATCAGGACGCTTACCGCCGTACTCAAAGCAACTGGTCTTAAATTCGGCGTCTCAGCTCACTGAACCAATTGCACTTGTGCAGCAGGGCTTGCCGACACCATCGGCATAAACAAGTGCCCAACAGCTCGCGTAACAGCATTGGACGCATCGAGTAGCGTGTCCTGTGTCGGGTGGCTATGTAGCTGGGTTGTCTTGATTTGCGTGTGGCCCAATAGGTGCTGAACGAAACAACCATCGGCACTTCTGGGTAAGGGAAGTCATTAAGATTGAATGTGAATTTCATAATGGGTGGCCTCTAACTTGTTAACATCGCTGCATAGCTGGAACATCTATGAAAAACATTCAATCATTACTTTGCATGGCGATAATTTCTTTCGCTTTATGTGTCTCATTTGGCGTACGTGCTACAGATATCCAGGTCTCACCCAACGGCTACAGCGGCTTAGGTGTAGTGCCTTCTGCTACGACCTTGGGCGTGGGTACAGCGCTAGTGACGTTTGACCCCACACTTCCAGGCGCCAAAAATACGCTGGGCTACAACACCCAAATAGGTTTTGGTCTCTATGAAGGCTTGGAGTTGGTGGGCCGATTGGCCACCAACGACCAAAAGTGCAACATGTACAAGGCTGGCGCCTGCCCCAAAGACATGATTCGTGACTTTTCGGCGTCTTTAAAGTGGTCCTTGCCCATTAAATGGTTGAAAGACCATGACGCAAGTTTGGCCCTAGGCATGAACGACGTGGGTGGCGCGGCTTCTTACTTCAAGTCTTACTATGTGGTGGGCAGTAAGCGCCTAGGAGATTTTGATCTCACATTGGGTCAGGCCAAGGCCATGGGCGACCAGGCATTACTTTCTGGCGGGTTTGGAAGTGTTGGCTACCGGCCCACGAGTTGGTCTAACGTGAGCGTGCAAAGAGTGGGTCAAAACAGCTGGGTAACCGCTTCGGCTCAATCGCCAATACCGTTTACACAAGCTAGTGCTTATTTGACGGTGAACAAGCGACTAAGTGATACCCCCTTGACAGAAAAGAACTGGGTAGGCGTGGGCGTTTCTATGCCGCTAGACGCATCAGCCAGCTCACAAAAGGTATCTGAATCAAGGGGAGTAAAGGGCGCGCAAGCTGCAAAAGCGCCTGAAAATCGTTTGGTACAGGAGCGTAAGCCGGAAGAATTAAGCTCTGCTTTGGCTACCCAAGGCTTCTTCAACGCCAAAATAGGCCGTCAAAAAGATCGCCTTGTCGTTCAGGTCGAGAACACAGCCTATGTGTGGAACGTCATGGACGCTGCTGGCGTTGCGCTTGGTGTGGTGGCCTCAACGCACGGAAGCACAGGCAAACCTGAAAACTTTGAGATCAACATCACCTCCAGAGGCATTGGTCAGGTTCAGTTAAGCGGCGAGGCCTCGTGCGTTAAGCATTGGCTGCAAACTGGAGAAGTCTGCTCATCTCTTGCTATACGCTCTCTCTTGCAAAGAAATATAGCTAGCGTCACTTCTGGTGAAATCAGCTCCGATGGAAATTCTGCCGATATCACTTGGTCTGAGGGAAGCGTATGGTCGTTCCGCCCAGAGATCGTGATCAGCCCCACACTGGTCAGCACCATCGGCACGGAATACGGCTCCTTTGACATGGATATGGGGGCCAATATCAACACTATTTTGCCGCTTTGGACCGGCGCAGTCATTGAGACAAACAAGGTCAATCCTCTTGGCATTGGAACTCGCGGCTTTGAAAAGGGTGGGGTTTTTTATGGCTCAAGACTGCAGTCCATCATCAACAGAACGCTGTTGCATCAAATTGTGAGTGTGCCCACACTTAATACGCAGGCCAGAATTAGTCATGGTACGGCCTACACCGTATGGCAGGGCAACCAAATTGAGACCAGTACCCAAAGCGACAATGGTCGACACAGATTGGGCCTCTTAAAAGGCGATTTCAAGAACGACGCGCTTGCCTACAACAACGAGAAAAAGTACGAACTGGCCACCTACCGGTATGCACACGACGACCGCATATCAACGGTCACCGAAATCACCCAGGGCAAGTTCTGGGGCGGCGACAGGGGCTGGATTGTGGGTCAACGCTTTTGGCATGGCGATACGGCACTTAACATATACATCCGCCGCTCCCGCATGACGGAAAGATCGCCATTGGTGTCCTTCGCCGGCATTCAGTTCAGCATACCCCTTACACCCCGTCAAAACAGGGGCGTGGAGCATGCAGCAATTAGGGGTATCAACCAGTGGACTTACACCCTTGAGACAAAAGTTTTTGACAAGGACAACCGCATCACGGGTGGCTTTGGTGAGATACCCAAGGTGGGAGACAGCCTTCTGCAATACTTCAATAGAGACCGAACAAGTACTCGCTATTTGGAGTCAGGCCTTGTTAGGGCCAAGTCTGCCTTCAATGAACTGATTGATACAAACTCCGGCAACTGATCAAACTGCCTCTTTGCCCTTTAAGGTGCGATAATTCTGCCCTTGCAGCCGGGATTACTGGCAGCCACTGAATTATGATTATTGTTATGAAAATGTGTAAGTTCAAGCAACTTGTGACGCTGTACTTTTTGAGCGTCTTTCAAACAGTGCGTCGCGTTGACTTTTCCCCATTAATTGCTGCGCCTTTGATCAGCATCGGTATTGTTTTTGCTGCTGCTGCTCAAGGTATTACCGCTGCAGATTTAAGCGCCTTAAAAGGCGCTGCTGTTTTGCAAAATGCAGCAGGTAGCCCCGGTGCAACGGGATTTGGCACTTCTGGTCTGCTAGCCATCACTGTGCCATCAGGTGGCGCCCAAGACGAAGCAGACTTGCAGTTAGATGACAAAAAAGCAAAAAAGCCTGCTCCCCTATTGCCAAATGAATTCCAAAAGTACGTTCTGCAAACTACGGGGCAAAATTTGCCCTTGTACGGTGCAGACTTCTTTGAAAACCTGAACAACAACAATGGGCAGTTCTCACGTTCACCTGTGTCTGACGACTATGTTTTAGGCGCAGGGGATCAGCTTTATATTCGGGTATGGGGCTCTACTAGCGCAGAAGCCACTGTTACCTTAGACCGTCAAGGATCGATTGCCATGCCAAAGCTAGGTACCCTCAAGTTAGCTGGGGTTAAGGCGGGCCAAGTAGATGCAGTTGTCAAGGCATTCTTCTCCAAGTTCTACAAAGACATTGAAGTCAACGTATCCGTTGGCAAGCTCAGAAAAATCACTGTGTTTGTGGTGGGGCAGGCCAGAAACCCAGGCAGTTATTCGTTTACGGGCCAGTCAACCTTAACCTCGGCTCTCTTTGCAAGTGGTGGCCCCAATTCGGGAGGGTCTTTGAGGAACTTGCAACTCAAGCGCCAAGGTCAGACTGTGGCTGAGTTTGATCTCTACAACTTCTTGAGCAAGGGCGACAAGTCACAAGACGTCAGACTTCAAGACGGCGACGTGATCTTCTATCCCAAGGCTTTAGGCTACATGGCCTTGATGGGCAAGGTCAACACGCAAGCCGTATTTGAGGTGAAGGGCGTGCGCGATACGATCAGTGATTTTTTAAGTCTATCGGGTGGATTGCCCATCACGGCAGACCCCCGTCGCGCTACCCTTGAGCGAATCCAGCCCGGCGTAGACCAGCCCAGAACAGTGCTGAGCATTTCACTTTCTGAAACAAAAACTCAATCTGGTAACAACTTGCCAGGTCTTTTGACACCCGTTCAAAATGGGGATGTGCTCACTGTTTCTGCCAATGTGCCAGAGCTTGCCAACGCTGTGACGCTAAGAGGCGCTGTAGCGCAGCCTACACGCCTGGCCTGGCGGCAGGGCATGCGCATCTCTGATGTGATTACCGATAATTCCTTTTTGATTACCCCTGAAACTTTAAGAAGGCAAAACGAAGTTTTATTCGATAAGTTTGAACTTGAAAGAACTGCAAGAGTAAGAGCAAGAGTGCCCGCAGATTTAGCGGCTGAACGCTTGGGGTTTCCACCAGAAGGTCAGACGCAATTTAAAAATAATGAGCCTGATAAGGTGTCCAATAATCTGACCAAAGAAAAAGAAAAAGAAAAAGAAAAAGATTTGGACAGGGCCATGCTCGGAAGTCCAGATTTATCAACTAGCTCATTGTTGGACCGTATTGGTAAATTGCATCAGCAAATCAACTTAGATTACGCGGTTGTTGAGCGCTTTTCTAGGCAAACTCTTGATGTGAAATTGCTTCCATTTAGTCTTAGAGATGCAATGAAGTACCCGCAAGGAAAAGAAGATCTGTTGCTTGAGCCGGGGGATGTCATTACCGTGTTCTCAATTAATGATATCCAAATACCCATCTCTAAAATTCAGGCTTTTGTTCGTATTGATGGGGAAGTCAATAAGCCGGGTGTCTACCCCATAGAGCCAGGTGACACTTTAAAAACAATTCTTCAAAAAGCGGGTGGCACTACCAAGGACGCCTATTTGTTTGCAGGCGGGCTATTTCGCGAAGAGGTCAAAAAGAGTCAACAGCGAAATATGGAAAAGCTTCTTCGCAAAATGGAGGCAGAGTCTTCTGCCGTGATTGCGACAGTCATCCAAAGTGGTGGTGCAGCAGCAGACTCAGCAGCGCTTCAGGCAAAAGTTCAATCGGTTCAGCAGGCTCAACTTCAGTCGCTCGAGCGTTTTAAGTCACTAAAGCCTGAAGGAAGAATCTCTCTTGGTATCAAGCCTGATTTAGCTACGACTTTGGAAAATTTCCCCGCCATTCGTTTAGAAAATGGCGATCGGATTAACATTCCGCCACGACCCGACTTTGTGCAAGTATTTGGTTCTGTGAATACAGAGTCCGCGTTGGTTTTTAAACCTGGGCTTTCCGTTAAAGAATATCTTAATATGGCCGGGATCAACAGCTCAGCTGATACGAATGCAGTTATTTTAGTCAGAGCAGATGGCAGCGCTATGACTAATCAAAGCTACTGGAGTAACGACGTGCTGAGCACAAATGTGTTGCCAGGCGACACCATCGTGATGCCAGAGAAGTTTGACCGCGAGTCTGGCTGGAGCCAAACAATTAGGAACGCCAAGGACTTTACGCAGGTGTTGTATCAGTTGGGCTTGGGTGCTGCGGCCATTAAGACATTGCGTCAGTGAGTGTGAAGTCAAGACAAGTATATGAGTGATCACATTCAAGAAAATACCGAGCCAGACATCAACTTGCTTGACCTGCTGATTGCTCTCGGACAAGAAAAGTGGACCCTGATTGTCGTTACAGTCTTGGCGGCTATTACTGGTGTTGTAGTCAGCTTAATCACGCCTGCTACGTATGTTTCTAGAACAAGCATCATGCCTTCGCAGCAGTCGGGTGGCGGGGGCGGTGGTTTGGCAAGCTTAGGAAGTTTGGCTGGCATTGCCGGCTTGGGTGCGCTTTCAAATATGGCTGCGGGAATCAAGAGCTCGGACGAAATGTTCATTGCCTTGATGCGCAGCCAGTCGGTGCAGTCTGCATTGATTGAGCAATTCAAACTTAAAGAGCGTTATGGTGCAAGGAATACTGAAGAGGCAAGGCAGACGCTTAATTTGAATGTAGCCATCTTGGCAGATAAAAAGTCTGGCATGTTATTTGTTGATGCCCAAGACAAAGACCCCGCGTTTGCAGCACAACTTGCCAATGCTCAGGTCAAAGAGCTCAATGTCATCCTAAGCCGAATTGCAGTGACTGAAGCTCAGCAAAGACGGGCTTACTACGAGCAGCAAATTATCACGACCCAAACCAAAATTCCACAACTAGAGTTGGAATATAAAGAGGCCCAAAAGAGCTCTGGTTTGGAAGTGGCATCCTTGTTGTCAGAGGCTGGCACATTGCCTGGCCAAATTGCGGCCAAAGAGTTGCAGCTTCAAGTTTTGAGCAGGTTTGCCACAGCCCAAAACCCCGACCTCAAGCGACTTGCGGTAGAAATATCTGCACTTCGAGCCCAAATGGCCAGGTACGAGCTGAGTAAATCAGAGCCTAAAACCAGTCCAAGCAAGCTTGGGCAATCAACGGAAAACACCAAAACTAACTTTGTTCAAAAAGCCACACAAGCCTACAACACACTCAAAATTCAAGAAGCCTTGCTCGATGGCTACGTGAAACAGTTAGAACTTGCCAAGGTAGACGAAGCCAAAGAAGGCCCCGCAGTTCAAGTGGTTGATGAAGCTAGAGCTCCAGAAATGAGGGCCAAGCCGGAGCGCAAAAAGTTAGTTCTAGCTTATACAGTGACTGGTTTCATCATTGCTTTTGTATTGGCAGCCTTGCGCGCCTTGTTGCGTCACATTCGATCAACGCCAGAAGGCTTGCAGCGTTGGGGCCAACTCAAGCGTGCCTGGGGATTTGCCTGAGGTATTGATATACCGAAGGTTGCTGATTTCACATGCCTAGCTTTGTTCTTCCTGATGCCTTGAAACAGTTGGATCTGTTGCCAGTGTTGCTTGGCTTTGGGGTAACTGTTGTTACCACATGGCTTATTTGTAGGTTAAGCAAGGTGCTGAGCATTGGTCACGACAGTGCTGAAGGGGTGCAAAAATTTCACGTCAACCCCACCTCTAGATTGGGCGGCGTTGCTATTTTTTTAGGGCTTGCTGTTTCAGGACTGGCTGCGCCTGGTATTGCAGAATCTCAGCATTACTCTTTCTGGTTTTTGCTGACCGCTATACCCGTTTGGTTGGCAGGACTGACTGAAGATCTAACCCGCAGGGTGGGCCCAACATTGCGCCTTGTTATGGCAACCTTTTCTGCAGCTTGGTTGTTCGTTGCATTGGGTGTCAGTGTGCATAGAACCGATGTTTGGCCCATCGACTTGGTGCTTAGCATTCCTGGAGCACCTCTATGCGTCACACTTTTGGTAGTGGCGGGCTTTACTCATGCAGTGAATATTGTTGATGGGTTTCACGGGCTAGCTTGTGGCTTGATCATTATTGCTTTGAGCGGCTTGGCTTTCATGGCTTGGAAGGTAGGAGATATTTTGCTGCTGCAAATGAGCCTCACCAGCATGGCCATTGTGCTTGGATTTTTTGTCATCAACTGGCCCCGAGGCGCTATATTTTTGGGAGATGCAGGCGCATATCTGATCGGTTTTTGGGTCGTGGAGTTGGGTATTTTGTTGGCCATGCGAAACCCGCAAATTTCTCCGATGGCGCCAGTTGTGGCGGGCTTGCTGCCGCTGATAGAGACTTTATTTTCAATGTACAGACGCAATATAGTTAGAAATCATCCAGTGAACCAGCCAGACGCACTACACCTGCATACCTTGGTATACAGGCGTATTCTATTTAATCCTGCAATGACATACACAGCCAATCAATTGAATGCCGTCAACGCCAAAGTGGCCCTGTTTTTTTGGTTGCCAGCTGCCATCTTTGCCGTTCTCGCTTGCATCTTTGCTGAAAGCACCGAGGCGCAACTGGTGCTTATGTTGATTTACTTGATTATGTACAACTGGCTTTACATGAGGCTTGTTCGTTTCAAGTCTCCTGCTTTCATGCGATTCAGATAAATATATTTTTGATATTCATGCTCGGTATATTTTTTGATTCAAAAATGCATTACAGTTGATCCAATTCGATCAATTGATGCCCTTTTATTCAATCGGCATTGCGGTAGCGATCCTGTAATTGTTTCAATCAACCGATCATTATTTAAAGCAACACTCCCGCTAATGACCAGTCGCCGGGCCAAATTACAAGAAGACACTAACTTCAGGTTGATGCAGCTTTTGCATGACAACCCTCACATGTCCCAGCGTGAGATGGCCAAGGTCTTAGGTATCAGCTTTGGAGGTATCAACTATTGTTTGAACGCTCTGGTAGAAAAAGGATTGGTCAAAATTCACAACTTCAGCCAAAACCAAAACAAGTTTGGCTACGCCTATTTATTAACGCCCACAGGAATTTCTGAAAAGGCGTTACTAACCGGCAGCTTCTTGAAACGCAAGTTGCAAGAATACGAGGCGCTCAAAGCAGAAATTAAGGCTTTGAAGTTAGAAATAGAAACTAACCAAGACCATAAGCCGAGCAACACATGAGCCACCTACCAGACTTGTCTAATGTCAAACTTGCAATCATCGGCTTAGGCTACGTTGGCCTACCTTTAGCAGTTGAATTTGGCAAAATTCGCTCAGTGCTAGGCTTTGACATCAACCACAAACGCATAGCTCAACTCAAAGCGGGCCGCGATCTTACGCAGGAGACTGAGCCTGAAGAATTGCAAGCGGCTACTCACCTCAGTTTCAGTACCAACTCAGATGACCTTAGGGCTTGCAACTGCTTTATTGTTACTGTGCCCACTCCCATTGACAGGTACAAACGCCCAGACCTTGGGCCTCTAATAAAGGCTAGCGAAACCGTAGGTAAGGTACTTAAAACAGGTGACATTGTCATTTACGAATCGACAGTCTACCCTGGGTGCACTGAAGAAGATTGTGTGCCCGTACTAGAGAAGTTCAGTGGCTTGAGGTTCAATCAGGATTTTTTTTGCGGCTACAGCCCCGAGCGAATTAACCCTGGCGACAAAACTCACCGCCTGCCCAATATCCAAAAAGTCACCTCTGGATCTACACCCGAAGTGGCCGATCTGGTTGATCAAATTTATCGTCAAATCATTATTGCCGGCACTCACAAAGCCAGTAGCATCAAAGTGGCAGAAGCGGCGAAAGTCATTGAAAACACTCAGCGCGATGTCAACATCGCCCTCATCAACGAGCTAGCCTTGATCTTTAACAAAATGGGTATCGACACCGAAGCTGTGCTTCAAGCCGCTGCCAGCAAGTGGAATTTTTTGCCCTTTCGTCCCGGCTTGGTTGGCGGCCATTGCATTGGTGTGGATCCATATTACCTGACGCACAAGGCTCAGGAAGTGGGTTACCACCCCGAAGTGATTTTGGCGGGTCGCCGCATTAACGACAGCATGGCTGCTCACGTAGCCGACGAGACCGTGAAGCTCATGCTGCGCAAAGGCCTGCCGGTGCTGGGCAGCAAAGTGCTGGTGCTGGGCCTGACCTTTAAGGAAAACTGCCCCGACGTGCGCAATACCAAAGTGGTCGATATCGTCAAAGCCCTGCGTTGCTACAATACCCAAGTAGATGTTTACGACCCTTGGATTGATGTGCAAGAGGCCGAACACGAATACGGACTTCGGTGCTTGGAACAAGCAACCGCCCAAGGACAATACGCCGCCATTATTTTGGCTGTGGGCCACCACCAATTCATCGAATTGGGTGAACAGGGCATAAAAGCCTTTGGTCAACCAAACGCCGTGCTCTTTGACGTGAAAAGCATACTACCCATGGGCGTAGCCGACGGCCGCCTGTAATTTGTAGGATCCCACCCCACGTGCGAAAAAACCAATGACCCGATACGAACAAGTCCAAACTGAATTGAGCCAGAACCCCCAGACCTGGCTGGTGACAGGTGTAGCAGGATTTATTGGTAGCCACTTGCTCGAAACCCTGCTCAAGCTGAACCAGCGTGTGGTGGGCTTGGACAACTTTGCCACCGGGCATCAACAAAACCTAGATGAAGTCCAAACCCTGGTCACCCCAGAGCAGTGGGCTAACTTCCACTTCATCCAAGGCGATATCCGCCAACTGTCCGACTGCCAATGGGCCATGACATGGCTTGACTCTGTAGGAGACTACCCCTGTGGGCGATCTCAAGATAGCGACGCTATACCTGTTGACCATGTACTCCACCAAGCCGCCCTGGGCAGTGTCCCCCGCAGTCTGGGCGACCCGATCGCCACAAACGAAACCAACATCACTGGTTTCCTCAATATGCTTGTCGCCGCCCGCGACGCCAAGGTCAAAAGCTTCACTTACGCCGCCAGCAGCAGCACCTATGGCGATCACACCGCGCTGCCCAAGGTAGAAGACCACATCGGCAAACCCCTCAGCCCCTACGCTGTGACCAAATATGTTAACGAGCTTTATGCCAACGTGTTTGCCCGCAGCTACGATTTTAACACTATTGGCCTGCGCTATTTCAACGTGTTTGGCCCCCGCCAAGACCCCAATGGCGCCTATGCTGCCGTCATACCTAAATGGACAGCTTCACTGCTGAAGGGTGAACCTGTCTATATTAACGGGGATGGCGAAACCAGCCGGGACTTTTGTTATGTGGCCAATGCGGTGCAAGCCAACCTGCTGGCCGCTACGGCAACAACCCCAGAGGCACTTAATCAGGTCTATAACGTCGCTCTTGGCGACCGCACCAGCCTCAATGAGCTCTTTAAAGATCTGCGCGACACCCTCAAAAGTACTGTCGTTGAGAGCGAAGCGCGACAATCTATTACACCATCACCTACCTACCGCAATTTCCGCGAAGGAGATGTTCGCCACAGCCAAGCTGATATCAGCAAAGCACGACGCCTGTTGAGCTATGCCCCAATCCACGCCATCAAACAGGGCATTCAACTGGCCATGCCTTGGTACGTCCGATGACACTGACCGCCAATCTTGTCGGTCTGTTTACGCATTTGTCACGACGCCGACGTTGGCAGCTGTTGGGTCTATTTTTTTTGATGCTGTTCAGCGCACTTGCTGATATGGCGACACTGGGTGTAGTTGTGCCGTTTTTGGCTTTGCTGGCAGACCCAACGGTTGCCAACAAATTCCCGCTGTTGCAAACTGTTTTGTCTTGGGTTGGCGCAGAAGACGCGAATATTCTGCTATCTGCAGGAATACTTTTTTGCATGATCACCATCATCGCTGCAGTGATCCGCATTTTCATGATGTGGAGCAGCATGAGATTCTCTTTTGGCCTAGGAGCAGACATTGGGGGCGAAGTCTATCGACGCACGCTTTACCAGTCATACAGTTGGCATGTGTCCCAGAACAGTAGTGAAGTTCTTGCTGGTATTGATAAAGTCAGCGGAGTTGTAAATGGAGTCATCACACCTTTGATGCAAGGTATTGTTGCGTTTGTGATGGTAATTGGCATCATGGTGATGCTCATAATCATAGATTGGCAAACTGCTTTAATGGCTGGTGTCGGGTTCACTTTCATTTATGGCATCACGACCCTGGCGCTCACTGGCCAAGTAAAAAGAAACAGCCAAATCAATTCCGTAAACATGTCACTTAGAGTCCAGGCGGTGCAAGAAGGCTTGGGTGGTATTCGCGATGTTTTATTGGATGGGACCCAGCACGTCTACCAACGCAGATTTGCAGGGTTTGACTATGCAATGCGACGGGCACAAGCATCCAATTTAGTGATTGGTGCCTCGCCTAGGTACATCATTGAAGCTGTTGGCATAGTGTTGATCATTGCACTAGCTTATTGGTTAAGTTCTCGACAAGGCGGCTTGATCGGCGCCATACCCGTATTGGGCGCTTTAGCTATGGGTGCGCAAAAACTACTTCCCCAAATGCAATTGGTTTACGCATCATGGTCGGCAATTAATAGCAGTCGTCATCAACTCGAAGATGTACTTGGATTTTTGATCAAACCCATTGCGTCTGAAAATCGTCAAACAATTCTCGCAACTGATTATAAAAAAATCGATACAAATAAATTCCTGAAAGATTTTGTAAATAATAAACAGACCCCGCTAATCGCCCTTCGTAATGTTAGTTTTCGCTTTAAACCCGATACAGCTGAGGTACTTAACAATATAAATCTAGAAATATATCAAGGCTCAAGGGTAGGTTTTATTGGTAAGACGGGAAGCGGTAAGAGCACCCTGATCGATTTGATAATGGCCCTACTCCAACCAACGTCTGGACAGGTAGAGGTTGATGGTATGACGCTTAATGAACAAAACTTCAGGTCTTGGCAACTGAGAATTGCCCATGTGCCACAAGCTATTTTTTTATCAGATACTACGATTGCGGAAAATATAGCCTTCGGTATTCCATTAGAAAATATTGATTTAAAACGTATAAAAGTAGCGTGTACAAAGGCCCAGTTAAATGATTTCATTGAAAGCCTGCCAGCTCAATACCAAACCTATGTTGGCGAGCGCGGGGTCAGATTGTCTGGTGGCCAACGCCAACGTATTGGTTTAGCACGCGCACTTTACAAGCATGCTGAAATTTTAGTGCTGGACGAAGCTACCAGCGCTTTAGATGATGTAACTGAAAAGTCTGTCATGTCTGCAATCAAATCGCTTGGTAATGAGTTGACTGTAATCATGATCGCGCATCGAGTATCAACTTTACGTGATTGCGACATGGTGGTGCATCTGGCTGACACTAAGATTATTGATGTTGGCAGTTACGAGACTACTATTGGACTACGTGCTTAATTTCATAATCATTTCAAAGAAAAATCTGCATATTCAAAAATGAAAGCTGTCATCCTAGCCGGAGGACTCGGAACAAGAATTTCCGAAGAAACCCACCTAAAGCCTAAACCAATGATTGAGATCGGTGGGCGTCCAATTCTTTGGCATATCATGAAGATCTATTCTTCACATGGCGACAATGAGTTCATCATTTGCTGTGGCTACAAGGGCTACGTGATCAAAGAGTATTTCGCCAACTATTTTTTACATATGTCAGATGTCACTTTTGACATGAGCAGCAATCTGATGGAAGTCCACCACAAAAAGGCAGAGCCATGGCGCGTTACCCTGGTGGACACTGGCGATGACACGCTCACCGGTGGTCGTTTGAAGAGAGTCGCGAGCTATGTGAGTGAGGATGATGCCTTCTGCTTCACATATGGCGATGGTGTATCAGATGTGGATGTGTCCAAGCAAATTGCTTTTCATAAACAACATGGCAAGCTGGCTACAGTGACTGCGGTGCAGCCCCCTGGACGCTATGGAGCTCTCATACGCGAAGGCGCCAGCGTGCAAGGCTTTCAAGAAAAACTGTAAATATATGAATCAAAAAAAACCGAAAATATGCATAGGAATGCCTGTTTACAATGGCGACAAATTCATCAAAGAGGCAATAGATTCATTGCTACGTCAGAAATTTGCGAATTTTATGTTAATAATTTCAGATAATGCTTCCATAGATGAAACAGAGAAAATTTGTAAAAAATATGCGGAGAATGATAGTAGAGTTATATATATACGACAAGAGAAAAATATTGGCGCTATTGAAAATTTTAAATATGTGTTGGAGAAATCATGCTCAGAGTATTTCATGTGGGCTGCGCATGATGATTACTGGGATGAGCAATTTTTAGCTGAATTAGTAAACCTACTTGACGAAGGGAATGATAGAGTAGTAGCTTTTTGCGCTGTACAGCATGTGGATATTAATAAATCAATAATTAGAAAATACAAAAAATTAAAATTCTTAAATCCTGGAAAATTTTTTCTTCGTTTTGAATTAAATAGTTTTGAAAGATTTATTTTACAAAATCATTTGCATGGAAAAGTGAACTTAATATATGGTTTAATTAGAAGAGAGGTATTGATAAAATCACAAATTTTAAACAAGTGGGGAAATATCGGATGGGGCGCAGATTTATTAATGGTTGCACAGTTACTACGTTATGGAAATGTTGCGATAACAACTAAAGAATTGTGGAGAAAAACACAGAATCCTGATGGAGAAGGATCTATCAAAATTAAAAATAAAAATAAATCATTCATAGATAATATTAATGGAGCACTTTATACATTGAAAGTCTATAATAAGTATGCTGTAAGTTTTTGGAAAGTGCAGAAAAAAATTGATGGAGCGTTAAATATATCAATAGTTAAAAGAATTTTATTTACTGTATATGAGATTGTGAGATTTAATTTGATTTGGATTATTCAAATATTTCAAGCAATAATAAAAAAAATGAATCTAATATAAAATGGAAAATCCATTAATAACAGTAATAACGCCTACGTGGAATAGGGGAAAGTATATACAACGCGTATGGAATGGTTTGCGGAAGCAAACTTATAAAAATATTGAATGGATAGTATGCGATGATGGATCTGAAGATGAAACAATTTTAAAATTAAAAGAAATTAAAAAGTTAACTAAATTTAAAATGATTATTTTACATGCAAAAAAAAGAGTGGGAAAAACAAGATTAGATAATGCTGCAATAAACATGGCTACTGGTGAATTTATTGTATGGAATGATTCTGATGATTATTTTCTTGAAGATGGCATTGAAAAATTAGTCAGTACATGGTTAAAGATTCCTGACTTAGACAAAAAAATGTATATTGGAATTACTGCTCAATGTAAGGATATTGAGGGAAAAATAATAACAAATCCTCCAATAATGAAGAGTTTTGATACTACATGGAATGATTTACGAGAAGAACTAAAATATACCGGTGATTTAGTATACTTTACTAGGTCGTCTGTAATAAAAAAAAATTTATTTCCAGAAGTTGATTTTGTTATTCCAGAAGGAGTAGTTTGGACAAAATTGGGTAAAGAAAAAATAAAAGTTATTCAAGATGTGGTGAAAATAGTAGAATATAAGGCGGATAATTGTATTTCATTTAGTGGAAAAATGGAATATTGTCGAGGTAAAGCTTACGCAATACCAATTATAAAAAATAATCTTTCGCAATATAACAATAAATTTATTAAAGATATTTGGCAAACAATTACATATATCCGATATTCTATCCATGGTGAAATACGATTAAAAGAAATTATAAATCTCTCTGAAGGGAGTATTTTAAAGCGGAATATTTATCTTTTCTATTTTATATCAATGATTTTAGTTATTGTTGATCAGTGTAGAAATAAAGTAATTAAAACTCACATAGAATTCAATAAATCAAGAAGAATTGAAATACAAAAAATAGATAGTTAAAATAATGAAAAAAATTGCAATAATTCTTCCCAGCTTAAAATTTGGTGGTGCCGAACGTGTTAGTCTAAATTTAGCTAAGGCTTTTAAAAACAAAGGCTATAATGTAGATATTTTACTGATGAAATATACAGGTGAATTTATTGAAGAAGCTAAAATTGATTTAAATATAGTAGATTTAAATTGCAATAAAACATATAAATTACCACTAAAAATATCAAAATATATTATAAATAATAAGCCTGATATAATTATTTCAAATTTTTGGAAAATTAATTTATGCACATGTGTTGTGAAAATAATGTTTAGATCATTAAAATTAATTCTATGGGAGCATTCTCCACCAAGTAAAACACCAACAAGCCCGATTTGGCTGTATTATCCCACAGTAAGCTTGCTATACAAGATGGCGAATTCTGTTGTTGCTGTATCTGAAGGCGTTAAACTTGATATAATCAAATCATCAATTGGTTTATCAAATAAAATTATTAAAATATACAACCCAGTTGCACCTCCTTCGTTTGATGATTTCGAAATAAAAAAAAATCAAACAAGTGATTCAATTGTAATTATAAGTGTTGGTAGGCTTGACCCACAAAAAAATCCGAAACTATTAATAAAGGCTTTTGCAAGAGTAGCTCAAAATAATAACAATGTCAAATTATTAATAATAGGTGATGGGATTTTAAGAAAAGATTTAGAAAAACTATGTGAAGATTTAAAAATATCTGATAGAGTTCGATTTGCTGGATTTGTATTAAATCCCTACCATTATTTAAAAAAATCAGATATTTTCATACTTACTTCTGATTATGAGGGTTTGCCGACTGTCATCATAGAGGCGTTATACTGTGGGCTACCAATTATCAGTACAGATTGTCCTTCGGGTCCTAGAGAACTATTAGAAAATGGTAAATATGGATTATTGGTGGAATTAAATAATTTAGATCAATTAGTAAATGCAATAGAGTTACAGTTATCAATGCAAAAGAGTGATAAAAGTAAAATATATGCAATGGAAAATTTTTCACCGGAAATCATTGTAGATAAATTTATCAAATTACTGTAAAATCGAGCAAGAATATGGATTATTTATATAAAGTGCTTAGAGATCCTATACACGGAAAAGAATTGTTGAGACAAAATAAAATTCTTAAATCTGCTGATGGAAGTGAGTATCATGTAGTTAATGATATTCCTAGATTTGTAAACTCTGAAAATTACAGTTCAGATTTTGGAGACCAATGGAATAAATTTCCAAAAACTCAATTAGATTCCTTTAGTGGATTAAATATAACTGAAACAAGATTGAAACGTTGTCTGCATGGAAATTTAGATAAAATCAAAGGAAAAAAAATATTAGAAGCAGGAAGTGGTGCAGGTCGATTTACAGAAGTATTGCTTAAATGGGGCGCGATAGTACATTCGTTTGATTATTCTAATGCGGTAGAGGCTAATAAAAAAAATAATGGAAAATCAAAAAATTTTATTATAGTTCAAGCAGATATTCGTCAAATTCCTTTTGAGAAGTATAGTTATGATTATGTAGTTTGTTTAGGAGTTTTGCAGCATACACCAGATACTTATGAGTCAATTAAAAGTCTCTGGGAGATGGTTTCGCCAAACGGAGTTCTTGTTTTTGATCATTATCCTTGGAAATTGAAATTAATTCTTCCTACACCATTTGGTGAATCGATATCTTTTTATCGATTTTTTGTTTTAAAATTACCTAAAAAAATAAGATTTAGTTTTGTGGAAAAACTAACTAAATTTTTCTTTCCTTTACATTGGAAATTTAAAGATTCAAAATTAATTCAGAAATTATTAAGGAGAGTTTCACCTGTTATATTTCATTATCCCGATCTTTGTTTAAAGGATTATAATCAATATTATGAGTGGTCGTTGTTGGATACTCATGATGCTACAACAGATTATTACAAGCATAGAAAAACAGCAAAAGAATTAATTGGAATTATGGAAAGTTTAGGTGCCAAATATATTACTATAAATGAAGCTGGAAATGGATATGAAGTTTTTTGTAGAAAATAATATATTTTAATAAGTAATAAAATATTATAATGCATATGGCTAAAATAAAAAAGCTACTTGTCATCGATAGTTCATATTCTTATGAAGCTATTGTGGACCGTGGAATACAAAGTTCCGTAACTTGTCGTGATTTAAATGGTTATTTCGCTCATGTTTGGAGTGTGCATCCTTTTGCTACTTTAGTTACTTCAAAAAAATGGAGTAATAGATATGGACTTCCAGTTTTTTATAAAATTAATAGTCAGCATACATTTATTGAGGGAAAAATTGGTAGGTACAATTTTCTCAAATATATTAGTGTATTGAATTTTTTAATAAGTCAATTATCAATATTTATAATTTTATTGAGATTGATTAATAATGAAAAAATTACTGTTATTCGTGCCGGTAGTCCTCTATATGTAGGCCTGTTTTCATGGGCATTATCAAAAATTAGCTGTATCCCTTTTATTGTTCGTGTTGGAGGTAATCATGATAAAATCTACGCTGATACAAAAACTGTACAAGAATCTCGACTCTTTAAATTTAGGTATATAGAAAAACGAGTTGAGAATTTTATTTTTAAAAGAGCTGATCTTATTGCCGGTGCGAATCAAGACAATTTGAACTTTGCAATTAATAATGGGGCGCCACCTGAAAAATCAACTATTTTTCGGTATGGAAATTTGATTGATAGTCGTCATTTTATAGCGCCAAAAGATAGAGATTATAAAAACCTTTCTTTTGATGAGCCATTTTTAAACAAACAATTTATTTTATATGTTGGAAGACTTGAGCCAGTAAAGCGCCCACAAGACGTTTTACTTTTATTGTCAAATTTATTAGAACGGAAGATTGATATCAATGCTGTAATGGTGGGTGAAGGACGATTGCTTGATGATATGGTAAATCTAGCTAAATCACTTAATATTGTAGAAAGAGTTTATTTCACGGGAAATCGTGATCAAATTTGGTTATCTTCTATTCTACCTCTTTGTACTCTTTTTATATCACCGCATACTGGTCGTGCTTTGACTGAAGCAGCATTAGCTGGAGCTCCAGTAGTAGCATATGATGTTGACTGGCAAGGCGAATTAATTATTAATGGTAAAACAGGTGAATTGGTCTCGTTTGGAAATGTTGATGATTTAACTGACTCATCTTTAAAAATTATCTCAAACCCGGAATATTCCAACAAAATTCGAAAAAACTTACGAAATTTCGCATTAGAAACAATGGATCCGGATTTATTAAATAAGCACGAAATAAACTCGTTTAATTCTATTATAAATAGAAATTAAGTACTACAAATTTACGTTGTTTAATACATTTTCAACCCATATTAATTGTCGCTATCTAGCAGAGAAGGTGTTATTTGACATTCCAAAAATCATCACAGAGCTAATTACAACGATTTGCGGATCTTATTATGAATTTTAAAGTGTCGATCACAAAATTGTTTGATAATATTTATTAAATTTTCATCCTTAAGTATTGAGTTTGTTATGGCTTTTAATATCCGAATTTAGTGGAATTAATTCCATCACTTTGATGTAAATTATTATGAATAGACCAATATTTATATCGTTGTTTGCTTTGCAAGCAACAGAATAAAAACACAAATTATTTCATCTTCATGTTACTCTTTGCAATTAGTACACTTAAAAGTGATATCTTCGATAACTTTTGAATTGTTATAGTTTATTAAAATGAATTAGTAGTAATAAAATGAAAATAGTGCATTTTATTCCAATGCTCACTAAGGGTGGTGGAGAGCGTGTAGTTGTTGATTTGGCAAACGCCGCTATCTCAGAGGGACATGAAGTTACGGTTCTTGCCGCCTTTCCAGTTGATGAAGCACTTTTAGCAAATAGACTCTCCTCAAAAATTGAGTTGCGGTTTATTTCTGCTAACCCATCTGGGCGTATAAGACGATACGTAGCTAGTTTAATATGGCTTGTTAGTAACTGGAAATGGATCGTTTCGAAAGAGATTTTTCACTGCCATTTGACACAAGGATCTGTCCTCGGAGCGCTGATCCATTTTTTGCGTCGAAAGTATGGCGGTAATCATCCTGCAGTAATTGAGACATACCATGCTGTCGGAATGCCTATTCCAAAATGGCATAGACGAATTCATGCATGGTTGTGTACGCAACACGACGGAGTTGTGCTAATGGCAAAAGACCGTTTTTGGACCGAATTTATTCGCAAGCATCCTCGTTTGCCGACAATACATATCCCAAACGGTGTGGATTCTAAGCTTGGGAAAGAGAACATAAATTTACAATTTAATTATCGTAAGTCTGTGAATATTCCAACTTCATGCAAAATAGTAGTTGGCACCGTTGGACAATTTCGAAAAGAGCGTTCACCACATTTGCTGGCTGATATATTTGTACGCCTTGCACGAAAATTTCCTGATAATGTACATTTTTTAATGATTGGAGATGGAGCGCAACTTGCACCAGTTCGTTCCTGGATCAAAAACGAAGGACTTGAGGCGCGAATTCATACCCCTGGCCTTTCTTATAATCCATATTTACCAATGTCTGTAATGGATCTTTATCTGACTCTAAATGTAGGTCCGACAACAGGAATTGCAGCTCTAGAGGCGGTATTCGTAGGTGTTCCAGTTATTGCTCTACAGCTAGATACAAATTTCCAACCAAGTAGCAATGACTGGATTTGGTCGAATAATGATGTGCAAACTGTCACTGAACATATGGCAGAATTGATAAAAGATGCAAAAGCTCGCTTAAACCTTGTCAATAGGCAACTTGCGCATGCTCAACATTACCATACCATTGCAAACATGCATTCAGCATATTTTGATTTCTATTTGAAAGTAATTTCTGGATTACAAAGAAATTAAAATAAATTAACTATCGTAAAATTGAATATTTTTAAAAGAAAAAAATGCCTATTATTAATGTAAAAATTGGAAATAACGTAAAAATTTTTCACCCTGATTTAGTAAATCTTTATGGTTGTACTATAGGTGACGACACAAAGATAGGGTCTTTCGTGGAAATACAGAAAGGAGTTATTATTGGCTCTAAATGCAAGATTTCTTCTCATAGTTTTTTATGTGAAGGAGTTTTGATCGAGGATAATGTATTCATCGGCCACGGAGTAATGTTCATAAATGACATAAGGCCTCGCGCAACAAATTCTGATGGCACTCTACAAGGTGATGCAGATTGGCATGTGGTATCAACGATTATACGTTTAGGCGCATCTATTGGTACCGGGGCAGTGATTATGGCGGGTATTACTGTAGGTGAAGGGGCATTAGTAGGTGCTGGTGCTGTTGTTACTCACGACGTACCTGCTAAATCAACAGTTGCAGGGGTGCCAGCCAGACTGGTTAAAAGTTTATAAAATAATTTGAAATTAATTTATATATAAACTTTAGCTAGAAAAATAGTTAAAAATAATCTCAATTACTAAAATATAAATAATATGATATCAATCGGAATAATAGGCTATGGTTATTGGGGACCAAATCTGGTTCGCAACTTTATTGCCAACAGGACAACCAGTGTGCATATGGTTTGCGATCAAGATAAGATGCGACTGCAGCGAGTTATGTCGATTTATCCTGTCATTCAGGTCACAACTAAGGCAGACGAATTAATCAACAACCCACACATCGATGCCGTAGTAATTGCCACCCCTGTAAAGAGCCACTTTGCTTTAGCCATGGCTGCGCTCAAGGCGGGCAAACATGTATTGATAGAAAAGCCCATTACATCAACCTTGGTAGAAGCTCGACAATTAATTGATGAGGCCGACAAGCGCGGACTCATCATTTTGGTAGATCATACTTTCGTATACACAGGGGCAGTTAGAAAAATGCATGAATTGGTACGATCAAAAGATTTCGGTGATTTACGATATTACGACTCTACAAGAGTTAATCTTGGTCTATTTCAGACCGACGTGAATGTACTCTGGGATTTAGCCGTCCACGACCTTTCCATAATGTCATATGTACTTGGAAAGTCGCCTACTGCTGTCTCTGCTACTGGCCACTCCCACATCCCTGGTCAACCTGAATACGCAGCCTTTCTAACCTTGTTTTTCAATAATACTATTGCACACATTAACGTAAACTGGTTGTCTCCCGTGAAAATCCGACGAACTTTGATAGGTGGTACCCAAAAAATGATTGTCTACGATGACTTGGAAACGAGTGAGAAGATCAAGGTATACGACAAAGGGATTGTCTTATCGGAAACGCCAGATGATGTGCATAAATTACTTATTAGTTACCGAACAGGGGATATGTGGTCGCCAAAAGTCGATGATACAGAAGCTCTTGCTTTAGAAGCAGCTCACTTCGCTGCCTGTATTAACGGAACCGAACAGCCTATATCAAGTGGTGAGGTTGGAATGGAGCTAATTCGTATTCTTGAAGCCGCTGACCAGTCTCTTCGATCAAATGGGGCTCCAGTTACCTTGTAGTAAAAAGGAATTCAAAATGTCTAATATAAAATTTATTGACCTTCAAACTCAGTACCAGAACATCAAATCGGAAATTGACAAAGCCGTTCTTGGTGTTTTAGGAAGTTCGGCCTATGTACTGGGTCCTGAAGTCGAAGCATTTGAAAAAACATTCGCGGCAGCACATTCAGCCTCTCATGGAATTGCCGTAAATTCTGGTACCAGCGCGCTGCATTTGGCTCTGTTGGCCGCAGGTGTGGGTGTTGGAGATGAGGTCATTACAGTTCCAATGACTTTTACTGCGACTGTAGCTTCAATTTCATATTGTGGCGCAATCCCTGTTTTCGTAGATGTAGATGCTACCACTTGTACTATTGATCCCAATAAAATTGAAGAACGTATCACCCCCAAAACCAAAGCAATATTGCCTGTTCATCTTTACGGTCAAGCAGCCGAAATGGACCCTATTTTAGAGATAGCCCGTCGCCATAACCTGGTCGTGATTGAGGACTGCGCGCAAGCTCATTTAGCACTTTACAAAGGCCGCTCTGTCGGCAGCATTGGCGACTTTGGAGCATTTAGTTTTTACCCCGGCAAGAATTTGGGCGCCTATGGTGAGGGTGGGCTCGTAACGACCAACAACAACGAAATGGCTCAGAAGTTACGTCTCTTGCGCGATTGGGGTCAGGTCAAGAAATATCATCACGAAATGCTAGCATACAACTATCGCATGGACGGTATTCAAGGCGCGATTTTACGAGTTAAATTTCAATACCTTGAAGGTTGGACGGAGCAAAGACGTTCCAAGGCTTCCATGTACAGACGATTGTTGGGAGACACAGACTTGCAGTTATCCAAGGAGATTGAGGATCGCAGACATGTTTATCATATTTTTAGTATTTTCCATGCCGAACGCGATCGTTTGCAGGCACATTTGAATGTGATAGGAATTCAATCTGGACTGCATTATCCATTCCCAGTGCATCTGCAAAAAGCCTATTCTTACTTAGGGCACAAGGTAGGTGATTTTCCAGTGAGTGAGCTCATTGCTAATCAGCAACTTTCACTGCCCATCTACCCGGAGATGCCTGACGAACATATAGTTTGTGTTGCTGAGGCGCTTCGTAATTTCATATGAGTTATGTTAGGTCTGCAATAGTCAGCCTTGTGACTGTCTGAAAAGAACGACTCAAAACATGGAAAAACTGAGCCTTGCCTACACTGGATTCGATTTGTTACTAAGAGGTGGATCAAACCTGAGTATCTCGATGAGATGATACTCGGTGGTGATTTAATGGTCGGTCATGATAAGCAGCGCTTTTTGTTTTGCTTGATCGGTGCAAGTGTATTGGCTGGCTTATCTGAGATCCTGGACATGACCTATGGCCATAAATGGCTACAAAACATAGGTCCTCGCATCGCATTGACTTGAAATGAATTCCACAGGTGCGACTACACGGCTATCGAAAAATAAAAAACTATAATAATTATGTGTGGACTTACTGGTTTTTGGACCCCAACTAACGAATTTGAAGGTGTTTTGCATGCTGCACTACAAAGCATGACTTATGCTTTGCAACATCGGGGGCCAGACGATTCAGGCGCTTGGACTGATACAGAATCGGGTATTGCGCTAGGTCATCGTCGGTTATCGATTGTTGACCTTTCAGATGCCGGACACCAACCCATGCATTCACAAAGTGGACGCTTTGTGATGGCATTCAATGGCGAGATTTATAACCACATGAATCTACGGGTGGAACTCAAAAAAAACAAAAAGGCTTGGCGAGGGTATTCTGATACAGAAACCCTGCTGGCAGGCTTTGAGGCCTGGGGAGTTGAGGAAACACTGCGTAAGTCTGTTGGAATGTTTGCTCTGGCTTTGTGGGACACTCAAACCCAAACCCTCACTCTGGCGCGGGACCGTTTTGGAGAAAAGCCGCTGTATTACGGTTGGACAGCCCAGGGAGATAGACGAGCTTTTTTATTTGGCTCGGAGTTAAAAGCTTTGCGTGCTTACCCTGGCTTTGATAACCCAGTTTGTCGCCGGGCCTTAGCGCAATACATGCGTTTTATGGTGGTCCCTGCCCCAATGTCTATTTATGCGGACATTTTTAAGCTAGAGCCTGGATGTTTGTTGACGGTCTCAGGCCTTTGCGAGAAGGGCAGTTTCAAAGACGCCTCTGATGCAGTGGTGTCAATCAAGACCTGGTGGGCCTTGGCAGATGTTGTTCGCGCAGGGCAAAGTAACCAAATCGCTGACGAGGTCGAGGCTGTGGAACTTTTAGAGCAGCAACTGGCAGAGGCGGTGCGTTTACAGTCCCTAGCGGATGTGCCGCTCGGGGCTTTTTTGAGCGGAGGGGTAGATTCAAGCACCATTGTAGCTTTGATGCAGGATCAGGCCAATAATTCGGGCAGTGATAAGGTTAAGACTTTCACTATCGGTTTTGAAGAAGCGGGGTTTGATGAGTCGCCCTACGCACGGGCTGTAGCGCAACACCTGGGCACCGAGCACACCGAGATGATCGTATCAGCGGAAAATGTGCAGGATGTTATTGTCCAGCTGCCGACTATGTACGACGAGCCGTTTGCAGATTCGTCTCAAATACCCACTCATTTGGTGAGCCGCGAGGCGCGCAAGCATGTGAAGGTAGCCCTGAGTGGTGACGCGGGTGATGAGCTTTTTGGAGGCTATAACCGTTATTTTTGGGGACCACGCATTTGGTCAAAGGTGGCTTGGCTTCCGTATCCAGTTCGCCAGGCGCTGGGGGCTGCTATTTCTACGCTGCCAGCGGTCGGGTGGGATGCATTGGGCGCGTCGCTGAGTACCCTGATGCCTAGAACACAGGGCATTCATCGTTTGGGTGAAAAAGCTCACAAATTAGCATTAAGGTTGCGTGGGGTGCGCAGAATTGACGACTTGTATTGGAGTTTGGTGACCGAATGGCAAGATCCGGCAGATGTGGTCAGGTCAGATGTTTTGTTGCATGTTGGGCAAGGGCTTGGATGGGCGGGCAATGCAGACAAGGGTAATGACTCACCGCATTTCATCGATCTCGAGGGCCTTGGGAGTGTGGAACGGATGATGTATTTAGACAGCATGACATATTTACCCAACGACATTTTATGTAAGGTAGATCGCGCCGCTATGGCCACCAGTCTGGAGACGCGAGCTCCCTTTTTGGACCACCGCGTGGCGGAGTTGGCTTGGCGCATGCCGCTGCACATGAAGGTGCGTGGCAACGTGGGCAAGTGGGCGCTTCGTCAGGTGCTTTACAAGTATGTGCCGCGCGAATTGATTGATAGGCCCAAGGCGGGTTTTGCTATTCCTGTTGGCCAATGGTTACGGGGGCCATTGCGGTCGTGGGCAGAAGCATTGCTGGATGAAGTGCGTTTGCAACGCGAAGGGTATTTTTATCCAGCACCCATTCGGCAAAAGTGGGCCGAGCATTTGTCTGGTCAGCATGACCACACGGCCAAGCTGTGGGCGGTGTTGATGTTTCAGGCGTGGTTAGAGGCACAGGCCTGAAATGACGCTTTATTGGGTTTTGTTTTTGCTACCTGCGTTGGGGGCGATCCTTGCTTCGGGTCAAATGGGTTCTTGGGGAAATAACAATGCACCTCACCAAAATGCGGCCAAGACTTCTTCACTAGCTTTGAAGCTTTTTGCTTCTTTGATGATGGTGGTGGTGGGGTTTCGCCATGAGGTGGGGGGCGATTGGTTCAACTATTACAAGCAAATTGAGGTTGCTTTAGAACAGACTTGGATTGAAGGCATCATGAGAAGCGGTGATCCTGCTTATGGTTTGCTGAACTGGGTTGCGGCCAACTTTGGCGGCGGCTTGTATTTGGTTAACTTGTTATGTGCCCTTGTGTTTGTGGCGGGTTTATGGGCGTTTGCCCGTAACAGCCTGCAGCCATGGTTAACTATGTGTGTGGCGGTGCCCTACTTGGTGATTGTGGTGGCCATGGGCTATACCCGCCAGGGGGTAGCCATTGGGCTGGTCATGATTGGGCTGGTGGCTTTGGACCAAGGGCGGCTGTACAAGTTTGCGGGATGGTTGTTGCTGGCGGCTTTATTTCATAAATCTGCTTTGATTTTGATGCCGCTGGCGATTTTTTCTGGGCGTAAAAACTGGGGCGCTGTACTTGGTGTGGTGCTGGCGGGGGCATTAATGTTTGTGCTGCTGCTGGCGGAGTATGTGGACAACCTAATAGCCGGTTACATCACTGATCAATACTCGTCTTCGGGGGCGGGTATTCGGGTGGCCATGAATGCTTTGCCGGCATCCTTATTTTTGGGATTTCGGCACCGTTTTGGTTTAACGACAGAGCAAAAGTCTTTCTGGACCTGGATGTCATTGGGGGCCTTGGCATTCATTGTGCTGCTGGCCGTGTCGCCGTCTTCTACCGCTGTGGACCGCGTGGCTCTGTACTGGATTCCTTTGCAGTTGTTTGTGTGGTCGCGTTTGCCGCAGGCCATGGGGCAGCAAGCAGGCACGCAGCGACAGTGGTTGGTCGTGGTGCTGGCCTATGCGTTCGCGGTGCAGTTTGTGTGGTTGTTTTATGCCGACCACAGCTATGCCTGGTTGCCTTACAAATTTTACCCCTGGGTGTGGCTCTGGTTGTGAAGGTGGTGATTGCGCTCAATACAGCCTGGAATTTACTGAATTTTAGGTCGGGCCTTATAAAGGCTTTGATCGCCGACGGGCACTCCGTTGTGCTGGCCGCGCCGGCCGATGAACATGTACCAGCCTTGTTGGCACTTGGGGCGCGGTTTGTGGATGTGCCAATGCGCACCCATGGTACCAACCCGGTGGCTGACTTGGTCTTGCTGGGGCGCTTTTTGCGACTGTTGAATCGAGAGCAGCCTGATTTGCTGCTAGCGTACACCGCCAAGCCCAATGTGTATGGGGCTTTGGCGGCGCGGTGGATGGGGGTACCTGTGGTCAACAACATCGCTGGGCTGGGCTCAGTCTTTATAAAGGGGGGCTGGCTGGCGCATGTAGTTACAACTCTTTACCGCATTGCCCTGACCCGTGCAAATCGAGTTTTTTTTCAGAACCCAGACGATTATCGGCAATTTGTTGAGATGGGTTTGGTGCGTACAGAACAGTGCATTGTATTGCCTGGCTCTGGGGTGGACTTGCAGCACTTTCAGCCGGTGCCCTTGCCAAGTCAGCAGAGAGCGGAAGAGCGGAATGGTCGGGGCACGAACGATCGTCGTTTTGTTTTTTTACTGGTAGCGCGCTTGCTCAAAGACAAGGGTGTGCAGGAATTCGCCAAAGCCGCTTGCCAGCTCAAGTCAAGATATCCTTGGGCCGAATTTTTATTACTCGGTTTCAAGGACGTTCATAATCCAAATGCTGTGGCAGACGAACAATTGGCCTCTTGGCAGGAGGAGGGTTGGGTGACCTATTTGGGTAGCTTTGCTGACGTGCGTGTGCCTATGAAACTAGCTGACTGCGTGGTCTTGCCATCCTACCGTGAGGGTACACCTCGAACATTGCTCGAGGCTGCCGCTATGGGGCGCCCTTTGGTGGCCACAGATGTTCCCGGCTGTCGCGAAGTTGTGCTGCATGGTTTCAATGGTTTGCTGTGCCGGCCGCGCGATTCTCAAGATCTGGCCGATCAGATGCAGGCCATCTTGCAAATGCCAGCTGCTAAGTTGGCCCAAATGGGGCGTGCGAGTCGTCAGTTGGTAGAAGAAAGATTTGACGAGAAGCTGGTGATTGATGCTTACCTGCAGGTACTTGATGAGATTTGTTAAGCCGGGCATCGGCCACACATTTCGTATGACACTAGCTTTAATTTCGACCCTCATCATCAGTCGACTATGTGCGATTTTGATTTTTGAAGGCACCAATATTTCCAACGACAGTGGAATACCAATCAAATTGGGTGGCGAACCAGCTTTTCTTGATTATCCAATCTACAAAAATAGTGTCGTAACTGCCTGGTCTGAAATAACCCGGCCTCTTAAGTTTTTTAATTTATTGCTTGATGACTGGCAGGGTGCTTTTGTATGGTTAAAAATTCAGCAACTAAAACCTGGGCCAATTTATCCGACGCTGATAGAACTGACAGGTTATGAGGAGAGCAGGTACTTATTGTCTTGGCTCTATCAAATTGCAGGAGCTCTTTTGGGCTGGCAATGGGCAAAATGTTTAAGAGAAAGGGGTGAACCTTTCTGGCTCCAGATTTTGTGCGCTTGTTTTCCAGCACTTGTTTATTATTCATTCTTGGTGAGCACAGATTTACTTTATGCTAGCTTGATTGCGCTTTGGTTGGTAGGCGCAAGGGCAGTGCTAGAGAACAAGGCTGGAGCATTGGGTGCTACCGGAGTTGCTATGCTGCTTCTCTTGTTGGCCAGACCCAACTCTTTGGTCTTACTTCCACTCATGAGCTTGATGGCCTGGAAAGGCAAAAGTTTCAGAGCTTGGCTTTCGTGGAGTTTTTTTTGGGCAGCGGTTGGTGTTTATATGCTCGTCTATTACCTGCCATACTATTGGGTACACGATAGCAATGCGGCTGCAACGCACTACTGGGGAATATTGCCCTCAGAGTATTACAAGGGACTTTGGACAGGTGTCCCTGCTTGGATTTCGCAGCCTATTTCATGGATGTTGTTTGCAGCCACTAAGTTGATGCATGCTGTAGGTCTGAGGCCGAGCTATGCATCAGTAGACACTTGGCTTGTGATTGCCAGGGCACTGCCGGGAGTGTTGTTCTTGCCAGGCCTTGTCTATCTTTTTTTTGCCGCTCAGTGGTTTGAGAGGTGGTTTGTGTTTCTCTTTATGATGCCTATTTTCGTTGGCGCCTCTCAGGAGAGGTATTTGCTTGCCTTGACGCCAATCCTATTGCTCTGGGGAGTTAGGGCTTGGAGAAAAATCGGTCGATGGGGCTACAGTCAAATACAACATTTAAAGAGTTAGTGTCTTGAGAGTTTTATTTTTCATTCCAACTTTCAACGACCAGGCAGAGCTGAGCGAACTTGCTAGCTCCTTATTGAGTAAATATCCTCAAGCGAGTGTACTGGTTGTTGATGATGGCTCGAGCCCTCCAATTACGTTGAATTTAAAAACTCAGCACGAAATTGAAAGGGCCCGCCTCTTTCGTCTCGACAGCAACGAGGGCCTGGGCTTGGCAACAGGTATTGCAATAGATTACATGCTGCAAGAAAATTTCGAGTGCCTGGTACGCCTTGACGCTGATGGGCAGCACCCTGAGTTTGAAGTCGACGCCTTGAAAGAAAAAATTGCATCTAACTTGGCTGATGTTGTCTGGGGTGAGCGTGTGAATCACAGCGCTATGGACTCGCCTAAATCTGTGGTGGGATTTTTCATAAAAAGTTTTACGGCTTGGCTTGGGGCAATCATTTTTAGAAGCCACGTCAAGGATTGGTACACGGGCTTCTTTGCCATGAATCGAGCTGCAGCTTCTACCGCCCAGGCAGCCTTCTTGGAGCGCTACTGCGAGGTTCAGCTGCTTTGCATATTCCATGCAGCCAAGTTAAGGGTTCACACTCACCCAATCGAGCAACTCGAGCGCAGTCACGGCAAATCAAGTATCAGCTGGCTTGGCGGGATGATGATCATGCTGCGCTCTGCGCTCATGATGCTTCTATACGCACTTAGGATGCAACCGAAATGATCTTCAAGTTATTTTTCTTTGTCTGCTTTGTTTGGATCCTGCTCATGCTCGTGCAGCGCCAAAGACTTGGAATGGATCTGGCATCCTTGACGCTTGCCCTTCTTGTTGGGGTATTTGCACTGAGCTTTAGCCCTTACTGGGTTGAAAGACTGGCGCAGTTCTTTGAGTTTGGCACGCCCTCGATGGCGGTGGTAGCCCTGGCGATAGCAGGACTTGTAACGGTTGCGGTCATACTCCTTGTCATGGTCTCCGACCTGAAGAGAAAGCATGCACTTCTCACCCGGCAGCTGGCGGGCTTGCAGCTGAGGCTCAGCCAAGAAAATAAGCCATCAAATCTAGATCACTCCTGAGAGTTAACCTTAAATGCCCAGTGCTTGCTCAGTAAGAATCCTGACGCGGCAATGATGGGCAGGGCTACCACTTTGGCGGCAATAAGGCTCAAAGAAAAAGCTGTCAAGACTTCAATGATAAGAAGTGTCAGCAAGTAGTTCACCCCAACGACCGCAGTAAAACGAATACCATTCTGTTGGGTCAGTGGCGCTTCGAATGTAAAAAGAGCGTGGGCCCAGGCGTTGAAAAAAAAGCCTGCTACGAACGCTAAAGTTACCGCAAGCCACTGTGGCGTGATTTGCCCTACAAGTACCCAAAGACTGATCAGGTCGATCGTTGCACTAACGCAGCCGACAAGTACATAAATCACAAACTTGGGCATGACTTATTTCGGCTTGATCTGCTGAATCAACTTTGCAAGCAACTCGCGAAGTACGGACTGGCTGACCTCTAGGCTGGACGTGCTTGGTATCAATCCTAGTACGGCTTCGCTTCCAAATGTCGGCTGGCCTACAGCACACTCGGTCACCACAAACCCCGCCCTTGTAAACTCAGCTCTTGCCCTTGGCATGTGTGAGCTGCTAGTTACAAGCGCAATGCTTGTGATTTTGTCTTTGGACAATAAATTCCAAGTGTTGACAGCGTTCTCCTGTGTGTCCCTCGAGCTTGATTCTTTGAGAGTGAGTTCGAGCCCCAAGGCATCACGCAACACATTCTGAGCAACATCTGCCTCGGAGACACTCTTGTCTTTCGCGCCCCAGCCAGAGCCGCCGCTAAAGACAAGCGGCAGGCTGCTTTGCCGTGCAAGTTGAGCGCCAAGCCTTAGCCTCTCGAGAGACGTCTTGCTCAGCTGCTGGTCTCCCCCAGGCAGGCCAGTTACTACACCACCGCCAAGAACAACGACAGCCTGCACTGACTTAACCTTCAGGTCCCTTGCAGTGACCAGTGGGTACTCTGGTATGACTTGGTCGTGAAGCCACACAGAGAAGGCGTTGGTCGACAAAACCCAAAGTGAAACCACAGACAAGACGACGACGCGCCTTGCAAATTTGGGCCTTCTTTTCATTAACCAAGCCCCAAGCAGCATTAGTATCAACAAGGACGCTGGAGGCATTGCTAGTGCGGTGAGGTAGGGCTTGAGTTCAGGAAACATGGTGGGTAGTTTAGATCGAATCGGCAGAAATGTAACTGCCTTCAGCCTTGCAAGGAATTGGGTACTTCGTCGTCCCTGAATAATCCTCAAACCCCGCATGAATGCTTGATTTGAGGGTAATTCTCAATGGCCAAATCTCTCAAATAGATATTCAATACAGCATGTTTTCTGGGAGTTTCAGGAGCCTGCATGTTG
>Ga0214919_10002246_pt1 | contig 30634 bp, 54 predicted proteins | sample LL1503_MetaG_FD_177994 | JGI IMG/M metagenome (GOLD analysis project Ga0214919, IMG submission 177994) | Freshwater microbial communities from Lake Lanier, Atlanta, Georgia, United States - LL-1503 | ecosystem: Environmental > Aquatic > Freshwater > Lake | place: USA: Georgia | collected... | reverse complement strand
AACAAGAAGCAGATATAGTAATGTTTTTATATCGAAGTGAATATTATGGAATCTTAACGGATGAAGCGGGTAATAGTTTGGAAGGAGTTGGAGAATTATTAATTTCAAAACATAGAAACGGAGCAACAACAAGAGATAATGATATTCAGTTTTGTTACAACAAATCAATTACAAAAATTTCAGACCCAATAAATAATTTTACAACATCTTTTAGTTATAGTTCAGATAAACCTTTGAAGCCGAATAAAAACTTTTATGAAGTTGAAAAAGACGATGATTTTACTAATGTAGCACCTTTTTAATTATGGAAAATAAAATTCATATTGGAATAGATGGGGGTGCAACAACGGGAATTGCAATTTGGGATGGAACATATCTTAAACTTGAAAGTGGTAGTTTTTGGGATATGGCATATTTTTTAGAAAAAAAAATATTTGACGATATAAAGAAAAAAAAAATACCATTTGTAATTTATATTGAAGATACAAGTAGTGTAAAAATAACTTGGAGAAGGAAAAATTCAAATAATAGTATTGGAACTAATGATAGAATGGCAAGAAATGTAGGAATGAATATCAGAGATTGTCAGTTATGGTGTGAGTGGTGTGAAATAAATAAATTTGAATATAAAAAAGTAAGACCATTAAAAAAAAGTTGGAATACAAGTAATGGAAAAATTAGTAATGATGAGTTTCAAAAATTAACGAATTACCACGAACAAACAAATCAACACGAAAGAGATGCGGGATTAATAGTTATTAGTTTTATAAAATTAAAATAATTATGGAAATGAACAAAATATTCAATGAAGATTGTTTAATAACAATGAGTAAAATGACAAATGATTTTTGTGACTTAATTGTGACATCTCCACCATATAATTTTAATGCGGGTAGTGGTTTAGGAACTAAATACAATGGCACTTTTAAAGACAATTTAAGTCAAGAAGAATACTTTGATTGGAGTGTAAAAGTTATTACAGAATGTATGAGAGTATCAAAATTGGTATGTTGGAATATTCAAATGATTTCGGGTAACAAACAAGCACTATTAAAGTATATTGGATATTTTAGTAATAATATACAAGAAATTCTTATTTGGGATAAACAATATTCCGAACCCGCAATTAATGAAAAGGTATTTAATAGTGAATTTGAATTTATTATTATATTTAATAAAAAGGGGGGGGTAGAAAAATAGAACAAGCACAATTTGAAAGAGGTAGTGTTGCAAATGTGATAAGACAAAATAAAAGTAAAAATTCAATAAAATCAAAAAATAACCAAGAAAATCATTTTGCAGTATTCCCTAATCAAATACCCGACAAATTAATAAACTATTTGTCGAAAGAAGGGGATTTAGTTTATGAGCCGTTTATTGGAAGTGGTACTACTGCCTTAACTTGCATAAAATATAATCGTAATTATATAGGAAGTGAATTAGTAAAAGAATATTTTGATATTGCAGAACAAAGAATAGACGCATCTGTTCGTCAAACCAAAATGTTTTATTAAATTGCACATAACAAGGGATTGTCGCTATAATCTTGAAATTTTTGATGAAATTTCTTTTAAAACAATTGTATTTTCAGAAATTACACCAACCATTTCTTTTTGGTCAGTTTTTATATAATTATTCATTTCTTTGTGTAATTCGTCAACTTGCTTTTGCAGTCGTTCTTCTGAAACAATTTGTCTTTTTAAAAGTTTCCAACAAGTATAACCTAATATGAAAGAAACAACACCTAAAACACCATATTGAGAAAAGAAATCGAATAAATTATGAGAATCAGCAGACATAAATTTTAAATTAATTATTAATAATAACTACAAAAATAACAAAAAAATATGAAACCAACAGAAAAAGCAGAACAATTAGTTAAATCATTTTTTAACGAGCATATTTTAGCAAAAAAATGTGCTAATGAAGTAATTTTAGAACTAAAAAAAGATTTTAGTATAAACGAATTAAGAATCTTGTTTTGGATAGATGTTTTAAAAGAGATAAATATTATTGACGAAAATGATTTAGAATCAATAAAAGAAGAAATTAAAGTAAAAAAAACCAAAATTGATATTCAAGAAAAAGAGTTGTTCGATATTCACATAAGCAGTAATGATAAAATAAGAATTGAAGAATCTAATTTTTGGTTTGGTTTGTGCAAAGGTTTTAATAATCCATCTGAATATTCAAAATATAAATATTAAAAAGATGAAAGAAAAAAATACTTATGTGATATACTTTGATTTGTTCGGCAAGAGTTACAAAACATCTGTAATAGCAAATTCAAAAGAACAAGCACAACAAATAGTAAAAGATAAAATTGTTTTTGTAAATGTGATTAAAAAATCAAATGTTTTTGTAACAGATAAAAATGTTTAGTATTATTTTTTTACAATTCAATAATTAAAAAATTAAGAAATTATTAAAAAAAATTATTAAAAGATATTATTAAAAGATATTGTGGAGAGAAATTTACATACCAAAATTCAAAAAAAGATACACTTTGGCAATGTCCAAAATGTAATGTAAAAAAAGGATTTTAAAATTAATTATAGTTTACCAATAGGAACTTGTCGGACTGTTGACGAATCGGTTGGTTTATTTTTTCTGTCTAAAGAATCTTGTTTTTCGTCTTTAGGGTCTGTGTCAACAACCTTATTTTTATTTTCTTCAACTGCACCTTTTTTCATCCACATTTTTCTTGTTAATATTGCTAATATAATAAAAGCACCTATTCCGTATAATATTTTGTTATTCATAATTATTTGTATTTTTTTTTAAAATTAAATTATATTACTTTATTTACTTTCAATAAATAAAAAGCAGTAGCAATAACCAAAACAACAACTATTCCTTTTTTCATAGGTGTCCAAACAAATGAATTAGGAATTGGTTTTTGTGCATCAACATTGTCTGTTGGAGTAGCAGTTGTATTTGTGCTTGTATTTGTTGTATTTTCTGTTTCTATGTATGGGCGAATAACCGAATTTCTTGATGTTGTAAAATTGACTGTTCCCCCTTCGAGAGTAGTTACTTGTAAATATCCCGTATCATTTTCAGGATTACCACCTAATTCCCCATTAACAATATCTCCTATCTTAAACGAAATTGTGCGATTTTTAAGTGGAACAACATACCCATTTTTAATTCTATTTTGTTGTTGTAATGTAATATCTTTTATAACTGTATATTTTGCCATAACGATTTTTTTAAAATTAAATTATCGTAAAGATATAAAATAATACCATACCATACTATTCAAAATTTCTGTACAGAATAAGTACAATGTACAAAGACTGTACAAAGGATAATTTCTGTACAGAATAAGTACAATGTACAAAGACTGTACAAAGGATAATTTCTGTACAGAATAAGTACAATGTACAAAGACTGTACAAGTATAATTGGTTTTTCGACAATTAAAGTTAGCACAAATAATCAAGGTTGATAAAAAATAGTTGGATATTTATTTGGTGTTTCAAATCATAGTTGTATATTTGTGCTAATCTTAATTGTCAAAAAACTAATAGTTTATGTGTGTCAATGCCATTATACAAATTAAGCGAAGAAGAAGTATGTCAGCGTGTAATGGTGTTGTAATTTCAGCGACTTGTTTGGTTTTAATACTTTCCTAACAACGAGAAAACGCACACTTGAAAACTTTATATGATATGAAAACAAAAAAAAAATTAGAAAATAATTTTAAAGTAACAATGGGATTTCGTTGTGATTTAACTACAAAACAAAGAATTTCAAAGTTATCAGAAGAATCCAAAATAACAGTATCAGAATGGATTAATCTTGTTATAGAAGATGCAGTTAAAAATAATGTTGAAGTAAGTAAAACTGTAACAATTAAATATAAAAACCAATCAACAGATTTTGGAAATTTTAGTGGTTGGAAAAATTGTAGCAAAAAATGGGGTAAAGAAATATAACAAATAAGTTAAAAATCATTAATTTAGATGTAATTTACATTAACTAACCAATAAAAAGAAATAATATGAAACAAACTATTTTAAACAGAATTTCTATTGACCACACGGGTTTTATTTTTGAAGAAATGATTTCTAAAACAAGACCACACATTATTAGTGATATAGTCCATAAAGCAATGGATGAATGGTTGGAAATTTCGATTATTAAAAATATGATTAAAAATGAAATTTCACCGAATCCTTCAACAAAAGAATTTAAAGAAAATTTTGAAACTCTTATTGATAATTACAAGGAAATTGCAAGTGAACTAACTGAATACAACGAAAGTTCTAAAATAAAAAAAGAAAAGGTAAAGTTGCCAATTAAAAAGAAATCTAAAATTGGTAAAAAATAAAAAATCGCCACAAAGCGATTTTAAACTTTACATTTGATAATTATGAATTTAAAGGTAAAAACGACCTTTATTAAATTTGGTTGCTCAAATATACAAACAATTATCAAATAACAATTAATAATAATTAAATGTCAGAAAATCCTTTTGAAATAATACCACTTAACAATGACGATGCTCCCGAATTTTGGGATATTACAAGATTACCACAAATAAAAAAAGATATTGCAAAAGCAACACATTCAGAACTGAATGGAGAAAATGATATTAATAATTTATTGCAATTATTTTCAAACTATTTAGATATTTCTAAAAGAGTTAATTCATTTAATACAAGGAGAAACTATTTATCTAATTCAAAACAATTTCTTCATTGGTGTAATTTATTAAATTATAGTATTGAAAGAGTAAAAACAACACAAGATTTAAGAAATTTAATTATTGTTTATAACAAAGCACTTTTACAAAGTGATATTCAGCAAAATACTGTTGCTTTAAAAATACAATCTATTAGAAAATTTTTTGAATTTGTAAATTTTAAAGAACTTAAATTAGATTTGCGTTCTGCTTTTAATCCCGATTGGATAACTACACAAGACACAAATGCTTTTAAAAAACAAGTTAGAATAAATGAAGATGTTTATAAAGAAGTTTGTGATTATGTAAATGACGAGTGTGGAATTGACGATAAATGGATATTATTTTTCTTTGCTTTTGGTTGTCGCAGAAGTGAAATTTCTACTGCAAAAATTTCAGATATAGATAAATTAAATAAGTGCATAAATTTGTATATGGTAAAAACGCAAGACATAAAAAAATTGCCATTACCCGATTGGTATAATTCTGTTTCAGACTTTGAAGAAAATCAAATTTTTATTGTTACAAATAATTCAAAAAGAACAAAAAAAACAAAAGGAATAAAACCCGTAACTACTCAACATATTTATAATATTTGTCAAAAATGGTTAGATAATATTTCTTTTAAAGGGGATATTAAATTAACTCCACATTCTTTTAGAAGATATTTTATAAATACAATGCAAAAAAAAGGTTATTCAGATTCAAGTATAAGCAAAATTTCGGGTCACAAATCTGTTCAAATGATTAGTAGATATGCTTTTGACACGGACTTGAGTAATAATCCGATAGTATCGGGAGATGCAGTAGATTACTGAAAACAAGCAAGTTACATACTTTTTAACATTTTTTAACAATTATTATGTTGACATATCGAAAAAGGGTGTTACATTTGTCTTGTAATTATTGACACAAACCACCTAAAACCAACCAACCTATGAAAATCACACTATCAAAATCAGAATCAGAAAAAATCTTTCATAATTCATTGTGTAACGGAAGTCAAATTGCTTACTATGGTTTAAGCATTGATTACGACCAAACAGAGTATAATAAATCTAAAAAAAGTTTGGAAAAAGCAAATCAGTCTTTATGTTACGAAGATGTTTGGATGAAAATGTTGCAAGATGGTTATTCATTGACAATAGTAGATTCAGAAGGCGAAGGACACTACACCAAAAGCATTACCATTGCAGATGTTCACGCAAGAGTAAAATTGACACCAACAAGGCATTTAATGGATGCTATAAACGAAGAAGATGATGGAGATACCGCAGATGTAATTCTGCAAACAGTTTTCTTTAAAGATATAATTTTCGGATAAAAACCAACCTAAAAACTACTAAAAAAACGATTATGAAAACAGAACCAAAAGTAGTATCAGATAGCAAAACCAATTGCATTTATCTTGCATCAAAAATCAATAAAACAATTGGAAAATATGTAGCCAAAATAGAAACAGTCGGAACTTGGCGAATGTTCAGAACAAACAACTTGGAACTTTTGAAAGAAATTATTTCAAAAAACCAAAGATAATTGCCAATGCCGAAGCAATTAAGGTGGAATTTTTCCACCTTTTTTTATTGCGAATTTCTTTTTTATATTTATAATCCAAAGCCGAATACTCAACTTTAAAGGTATCTACAATCGTTTGTAAGATGCGTACATTCAATTTTAATGTCTTTTCTTGTACTTGGTGCAAAGAATCGTTCTGTGAGCATTTAACAGACAATTTAGAACAAGCAATTACCAACGAATCACAAGTAATTAACTTTATAATAGTATCATCAATAGAATAGTAGTTGCGAATAATTGTGGTAACATTGTTTATTGTTGTGTCTAAATCAGACCTTGAAATCAAAAGTAACGAATCCCTTTTCAAAACTTCAACTTTCAACGAATCAACAATAAACTGCCTTTTATTTACAAAAGAATCTAATGTAGAAATATTTGTTCTTTTATTTATTATGTTTTGATTTTTACAACTTTTATATTGTAAAATTAATATGAAACATAACAGAATAAATATTATTCCTAAAATAAATTTATTATTTAATGTAATTTTCATTAAAATTCAGATAACAAAGTATAAGTAAAAAAATTTTGTTTTGATTTTTCACAAAGCGAAATAAAATCTTTAAAGTTTGAACTATTATTTATCACTTGGCAACCCGCAGACCATTTATCTACCAAAACAGATTCTCCATTTATATTTGCACGATGTATATTTATTCCAAACAAACCCGAATCTATTTTTCCTTGTTCTTCTGACAAACTATCTTTGTCGTTATCTCTCCACACTTCTACTTCTTTTATTTGTCGTAATGCTTTATATTTTCCTTGATGCAAACCTAATGCCCAACTATCAATATACTGATTACATTTTAGAACCGCAGTACCATTTACATTCATTGGATGATTTAACCAATATGTACCCGCATTTGTTGTGCAAGAATACCACTTTATAGAATCATTAAATACTACTCCAATTAAATCGTCAAATACATTTGGCTTATTTTCTTTTGAACGAATACCAACAATATGAAATGGAAACCAATCGTACTTTAATTTTAAAAATTCTTTTTTTAATTCTGCAATTGTATATTGTTTCATTCTTTGTTTTTTAACGAAAATTTATCTATTGTTGTCAATCCAAGACACCCAAAAGCAAGAGCAGTAACACAATTAACTAATGTATCACACAAAGGTTCTGTATTCAAATGAATAAAAAGACTTAAAAATAAAGTTAAACAAAGAATAAAAACACAAAAAACACCACAAACCCTTTTGCTTGAAGTTGCTCCCCGTTCATCTTGAAACATAGTAGATAGAAATTTTTTCATAAAGTTTATTTTTAGTAATGATTTAATTCAATATTTATTTTTCTTTTTTTAGTAATTCTTAAAAAGTTTCCAATAGTTCTAAAAAATAATCTGAAAGGACTAATGCCTATAACACAAAAACGACAATTGCCTATACTATATTCCCTAAAACTTTTTTTAAGTTTATTTGCAAGGTGCATATAAATTTCAAAATCTTTTTGGCTTTTAATATTACAAATAATAACACCATTTTTTTTAAATAAATCAGAACATCTTAAAATATTGTGTCTAAAATCCTCATTCATTGGTGCATCTATAAGACAGAATTTCCATTTTTTAGGAATCATTCTTTTTACTGTACCTAACTCAAACCAACCATCAATTAAAGTTGAATAAATAAGTCTTGTTCTGTAACGCAAGTGCATAAAATCTTGACTTTCTTCAAATGAAGTAAGCATAAATTTTTCGCCAAGAATATATGTGCTTGTATGACCACTACCAAATTCAACACCTATTGAACCAAAAGAAAAATTATTATAAATAAATTTTAACAAAGGAATTATATCATCTTCGTTTGTTGCAACAATTTTTGGGGTATATTCTATTATTTTCATTATCGTAAAGCAATTATATTTATAGTACAACCGCTTGGTGCAGTTATCGTAAAGCCATCTATAAAACCATTATTAGTTGTCGCAATCGTAGTTCCATCCCCCGCAATAATAGTTATTGATGTTGGTTGTAAACTTCCTAATGTTATATTTCCTAAAATACTTCCCGAAGAAGAAGAACTTGATGCTACTTTAAGAGTAATCATAGTAACACCATCTGATTCATCTATTGTTAAAATAGAATTAGTTATTGCTCCCGTAAATATTTTAATTTTTTGACCCGACATTTTTAATTATTTTATTTTATTTAATCTATCTTTAAGTTGTAGCAACTGCTCATCCGTCAACGAAGATATGTCAATATTTGACAAGTCAACCTTTGGCAACTCAACCACTTCTGCTTTTGCAACGGGTAGTGATGCCTCTATCTCTGCAACATCACTTTCGTTCTCTGCAAAGAAGTAATTTATTCCATCACAATGCACTCTGATAAATTCAGATGGCAAAGGTGTGGTGTTATAGTTTTCGTATTTTATAATTTTCATTATGCTACTTTTTTAAATGTTGCGTAAGAGTTTGTTCCACTTAATGTTGTTCCACCAAGAACAGTAACAGTATTAGATACCGATGCACTTCTTATTTGTAAGTTTATGTTTCCCGAAGTTGTTGTAGTTACCAAAAATCCACTAAATTTTACATTGTTTGCAGTCGCAACAATAAATCTTTGACAAAAATTTGCACTTCCTAAACCATTTATATTTACTATACTTTGAAAAAGCAATGAACTTGTTGTTGTCGAAAAATAAATAGAATAACTCGAAGCACCTGCAACAAGGTCATTGCCTATTGTATATCCCGTTGTAAAAGTTGTTTGTGTCATCCAAACTCCTTCAACAAGATAAGTTGAATTTGCTTCTACGGGAAATGTCAATCCCGTAATTGTTACATTGGTTGTTGATGTTGTTGAAAAATCAGAAGTTAATTTTTTAAATATTTCGTAATCCCAAAAAGTTCCATTGTAGGTGCAAGTAGTTCCAATAGTTGTATCATACACCACATCTCCCATTACGGGTGTCAATGCTTGTCGTTGTGCAGTTGTTAGTTTATTTATTGTCAATCCACTTACCGCAGTAGATGAAAATGTCAATGCAGTTGCACTCGCACTCCCAAGAATCGGTGTGACTAATGTTGGCGAAGTTGATAGTACAGTATTTCCGCTTCCCGTTGATGTTGTTACTCCTGTGCCTCCATTAAGAACGGGTAAAGCAGTTCCACTTAAAGAAATTGCTAATGTTCCACTTGTTGTAATAGGACTTCCCGCTATTGATAAGAATGTTGGTACTGATGCAGAAACACTTGTAACCGTTCCACTACCTTTATTATTAAAAGTTGTCCAATCTGTACTTGATAAATAACCATCAGTTGCTCCACTACTTTGTGTAATTGAAATAGTTGGTGTAGCACCACCACTTGAACTTATTGGCAAAGTTCCACCAACACTCGTAACAGTTCCACTACCTTTATTATTAAAAGTTGTCCAATCTGTTGAACTCAAAGCACCTCTATTAGATGCTGATGCAGTAGGTACATTCAAAGTAATAACGGGTGTAGTTGTTCCCGTTGCTATTGTTGAACTTAAATCTGTTCCCGTTGTACCTAATGTTAAAGCACTAACACTTGTAACAGTTCCACTACCTTTATTATTAAAAGTTGTCCAATCCGTTGAACTTAAAGCACCTCTATTAGATGCTGATGCAGTAGGTACATTCAAAGTAATAACGGGTGTAGTTGTTCCCGTTGCTATTGTTGAACTTAAATCTGTTCCCGTTGTACCTAATGTTAAAGCACTAACACTTGTAACAGTACCACTACCCTTATTATTAAAAGTATTCCAATCAATAGAACTTAAATAACCATTCGTTGAAGTAGTCGCTTGTGAAATACTAATATTGGGAGTAGCACCACCACTTGAACTTATTGGAGATGTACTCGTAACAGATGTTACAAATACGGTTAAATCACTTGTTAAAGCAATTGTTCCCGTGTTATTAGGAAAAGTATAAGAACGATTTGTAGTATTAGAAGATGTAATAAATTTGCTTAAATATAAATTACCATTTAACCAACTTAAATCTCCAAGACTATCTGCAAATAAAGATACTTCATTAGCAGATGCAGTTGCACTTGCTGATTGATGCTTTAATCCTAAATGACCAAGACCACCCGTTCCTTTAGCGTGTAAAGATTGAGCATTTAATTTAAACGCACCCAAATCCAAATCTTGTGTAGCACCTACATACGGAACATAACCCGTTAAAGCAGAACCATAATTAGGTATGTTTAAAGTCGCACCTATTAATGTTGATGCTCCACTTGTACCCGTTGTGGTAAGAGTTATAGTGTTTTGCTTATTATTAAAAGTTGTCCAATCTGTACTTGATAAATAACCATTTGTTGCTCCACTACTTTGTGTAATTGAAATAGTTGGAGTAGCACCACCACTTGAACTTATTGGTAAAGTTCCACCAACACTTGTGACTGTTCCACTACCTTTATTATTAAAGGTATTCCAATCAACAGAACTTAAATAACCATTCGTTGAAGTAGTCGCTTGTGAAATTGAAATAGTTGGGGTAGCACCACCACTTGAACTTATTGGCAAAGTTCCACCAACACTTGTTACTGTACCACTACCTTTATTATTAAAAGTTGTCCAATCTGCTGAACTTAAAGCACCTCTATTAGATGCTGATGCAGTAGGTACATTCAAAGTAATAACGGGTGTGGTTGTTCCCGTTGCTATTGTTGAACTTAAATCTGTTCCCGTTGTACCTAATGTTAAAGCACTAACACTTGTAACAGTTCCACTACCTTTATTATTAAAAGTATTCCAATCAACAGAACTTAAATAACCATTCGTTGAAGTAGTCGCTTGTGAAATTGAAATAGTTGGGGTAGCACCACCACTTGAATTTATTGGCAAAGTTCCACTAACACTCGTAACAGTTCCACTACCTTTATTATTAAAGGTATTCCAATCAATAGAACTTAAATAACCATTTGTTGAAGTAGTCGCTTGTGAAATACTAATATTGGGAGTTACACCACCACTTGATGCAATAGGTGTTGTTCCCGTTACACTTGTGACACCACCACCACCACCACTTGCATTTAAAGTTGTTCCCGTTAAACTTAAATTTGTTCCAAGAGTAATTTCTTCCATTACACCCGTTCCCGAAGTACCACGACCAACTAATTTATTTGTTGAAACAGATGTTGTAATTGTACCGCTTACCGTAATTATACCACCCGAAATTAATCCCGCAGTTGCTATTGATGTTACAGTACCCGTTGCAGAAGATTCGTTATTTCCTAATAACCAACCAAAGCCATTACTTAAAAAACTCATTTATTTAGTTATAAAATCTTTTAGAAGTATTTTTCCTTTATCTAAACGCATTTTTTTATCATTAACAATCTCCATAATATAAAGATGAAATGAAACATTAGATGCTTGAACATCTTTTGACCAAATCATTATACTAACATCAGAATAATTTACATCATATTTTTTAGAAATACTAATTATAATTTTAGATATGTATTTAGAAACACTTTTTTCTAATGAATCATTCAATAAACTTAAAGCACCCCTTTCTATAAGAGAAAATATTTTAGAATCTCCATTATAAATATTATCAAATTCTATATTAGAAACAAATTTATAATCTGTCAATAATTTATATTGTGGTAAAGCCAAATTATTATCTTCTGTATAAATAATAAGTTGAATTTGTTTTGCATTTAAACTTTTTTCATTTGCGAAATTAATCAAAGCATTTGAAAGCAATTTATTTGTAATAGATTCTATCATTTATTTTTTTATTTTTTTTATGTAAAAAATAATTCCACCTACAATAATAGCAGAAAACAAAGCAAAATACAAACTTCTTCTTAAATAAGTTCTTTTCAAACTCCTTTCGTCAATTAAAGTATATGTAAAGTTATTTGAATTTTTTTCTTTGTGCTTTTCTGCCATATCCATAAAAGAATCAAAATCGGTTATGTTAGAAAATACTTGACAACCCGCAGAATATTTATCTACTTCTTTTGTCGTTCCATTATTACTTGCGTGATGTATATTTATTCCAAATTGACCCGTTTCCTCTCTACCATTATTAAAATCTAAAATAGAATCCCTATTATAATCTCTAAAAACAGTAACGGGATTTTGCTGAACTAAAGCAGTATATTTACCTCTATGTAAACCTATTTTATGTGAATTTATATACTGACCCTCTTTCAATAAAGCAGAACCCGTAGCACCCATTGTATTTTTTAGCCAATAAGTTCCCGTATCAGTCGTTGCGGGATATGAATTAAAAACCCACTTATTCTTATCGTCTTTGTAAAAAACAGAAATTGTATCGTCAAAAGAATTAGGAATAGTAGATGAATTTCTTATTCCAACAATATTTAATTCATAAGGATTTTTAAAAACCTTATAATCTTTTGATTTTAATGTTCCTAAAACTCTTTTTAAATTCATTATGTTGTCAAAAAATCATCAATTGTTAAAGTTATATCTAAAGGAATATCTTGTAATTCTATTTCAGCACCTTTTGTTGAAACAGAAAGAACACCTTTCAAACGAACAACAGAATCTAATTTATTTTTAGTTATTGTTTTTATAAATGTAGGTAAATTTTTAACTATTCCAAGTGGATTAAATGTTGAATCTAATTGTATTCTATTAGTTGTATTTTTTAATAAAATTTGTGGAATATCTTTTTGTAAATTTAAACACTTTTCATCATTAATAAAAATGTCAATATCGTATTTACTAATAACAATATCTATTGGTAATTCGCTTGTAACATCAAGATATATTGATAAATCAATAGATGTAAAACTATTAATTTTAAAGTAATGACCTACTGCTTTAAATTTTAGTTTATCAGCAATAGAGTAATTACTATACCATTTCCATCCAAAATATGAAATGACACAAACTACACCTAAAGTAATCAAAACTTTATTCATTTTAACTTCTTATTTTATAAATAACAAAACCAATAATACCTAAAACAACAGCACCAATTCCTATTTTAGCAACCAATGGCATACCCGTTGGAGTTGTTGGAGTTGTTGGATTGCGTAACATTGCTTGTGCTATTGACTGATTTAATTCTGCTTCTGAACGCATAAGACTTGCTTCTGCACTTTTTGTATCTTTTATGGTATCTCTTTTTGGAATTAAATTGTCTAAAAATTTACCAAAATTATCTCCACCCGCATTATAGTAACCATCAGCATTATATACACCTTGCGTACTATCTATTCCAATACCATTATAGTAACCATCAGCATTTCTATTTATTGAGCAACTAATAAAACCACCACCACCACCAACAACGGGAGTTCCACCACTTGCATAACAATCTTGAATATTTTGTCTATTTGTTTTTTTCATTTTATTTATTTTTTAAGTTTATTTATTTTTTAAATTTAATATAAGCAACAATACCACCAACAATTAATAAACCCCCTAATAACAAAAGAATAGTTTTTTTATTTTTTATTTTTGCTAAATTTTGAGTTCCTTCAATATTTGTTTTTGCTAAAACAATTTCTGCATCTTTTGTTGCTTTAATTGTTTCTATTTCTGCATTTTTTTGTGCTTGATTTAAAGCAATAATTACTGTTGGACTTGATTTTGATTGTTTTATTTCGTTTTCTAAAGCAATGTCTAATTCTTTTTTTGCCGAATCTAAAGTTTTGATGTCGTTATTTAATCTTGTTGTTGCTACAACTACATAACCATCTTCTGTATTCCATTTTTGATGTAGTTCTTGATTATATCTTATATCACAAGCATTGTTTTTACTTGCTCCACTACTTTTTGCATCCCGTTTTGCTTGACATTCATTTGCTTTATTTTTCGCTATATCCCTTCTTACAATAGTAGCACTTAAATTAGTTCTTGAAGCAGAAACTAATGATACTGCGTCTGCGTGAATTTTCTTTAATTTAGCCAATTCTACTTCCGAAGCAGAATCTACATTATAATAATTTCCACCTTCTGCACTATACGGACTTACTACATATCGTTCCATAGTTCCTATTGGTTCAATTTTTGCATCAAAATTTAAGTAATTCATTTCTATTTTATATTAATTTTATACTCCAAAGATACTCTTTAAAAAGCAATTATTAAAATACCCATTATCTATCTTACCACCCAAAGAAAATTCCTCGTATTTTGTACCATTTTTAGCATCATTTAAAAGAATCCTTATATTTTCTTTTGTTGTTTTTAAAGTACCATCCCCATCAGAACCCATATCATTATCTAATTCAAACTGCTCTTGTAATACTTCTTCTTTTTGTTCTTTTGTTAGGGATTGATAAATATTATACGCTTCAATAGACCTATCTTGTATCATTTCCATCAACTTTAATTTCCAATTAAAATCATCGTTAATGAATTTTGATTTTTTATACAATTCATTTATTTCAGATTCAACTGCTCCACCTTTATTTATATCCTTCATAACTAACTAATTTTTTTTCTGTTTATTACCGCCCAAACTAAAACCCCGATTAATAATATCGCAAAACCTACCAAAATTACTTTTTTTTTTGAACCACCTACATCATCTGCACCTAAATCACTTTCAAAAGTAGGTTGTGAAAAAACATTTCTCATCTTATCTTCTGAACGACTAACTATCGAACTTTCATTACCCCTTTTAATTAATTGATATTCCAATAACTTCGCCTTATCTTTTGTTTCTGCAATATCTTTATTTAAAGTTTTTGCATATTTTTGAAAAAAACCAACTCCATTCCAAGTAAGATAAATAAAATGAAACAATAATTTAGGGTCTGTATAAACTAATTTCCTTGCATCTTCGTCTAAATATTTTTCTGCGTGATGTATAAATTCGTCATACATTATTTCAGATGCCAAAACCTTCAATTTTTCGCTATCTGCACCACCTTTATAATATAACTTCCAAGTATCTTTTGCGTTTGCATTATCAATAATTGTCCAAAATTCTTTTGATTGTGGTGTCTTAAATGTATATGTAGGAATATAAGCAAGGTTATCTAACACATCTGCACTTTTTCTTTTTGAAGAATAATAAATGTCGTGACCCGCGTGTCGGTCTAACCCAAACATAGTTTCTCCACTTGTAGCCATTATAGAACGATTTTTAGTATTATCGCTAATTCTACCATCTTTAAACATATTAGGATGATAGTAGCCACTTTCAAAGTTATCAATAACTTTGATTGTAGCATTTTTAAATAATGACTTATTTACTTCCATAATAATTTTTTAAAAACGGGGAACACGAAAAACCCCGTTTTATTAACTTCAATTAGGTTATCGGCAACCTAAATCGAAATATCTATTTTCTTTTTGATGATTTTTTTGCAGACTTTTTCTTTACTTTTTTACGAGCAGTTGAATTACCACCTCTTTTACCAAGTTTAACTGCACAAGCGTGTATGTTTCCCGATGTTTTGTACTTTCTTTTTGCTTTTTTCTTTGCCATTTTTATTTTTATTAAACAATTATTAATTATAAATTAAAACCCCAAGAAACTAAAAAAACCTTTTTTCTTTGCTTTTGTTTTAGGTTTTGACTTTGATTTAACTATTGATTTTGACTTAACCTTCGCTTTAGATTTAGTTTTTGACTTACCCTTTTTACGAGCAGTTGCCTTGCCACCACGAGTTCCAAGAGTTACCGCAGAATCGTGAATGTTACAATTAGTCTTTTTTGATTTCTTCTTTGCCATCTTTTTTAGTTTTAAACTTTGTTTTTAATTCGTCAATTTTAAATTTAAAAATAGGTATTGTTTCATATCCTATAACAAAACCAATTCCCGTTACCAAAACACCTAATCCTACTTTTTGCCAAGTTTTCATTTTTAAAATCTATATGCTATACCTTTTCTAATTAAAGGAGCAGTAACATAAGTGTTCATTTCAGTTGAATCTAATTCAGAATTTAGTGCTTGTGGTAAAGTTCCAACTAAATCGGGTTCGGTATTAAAACGACCCGAACTAATCGTTTGTATTCCATAAGATTTTATTAATGATAAAACATCAGCATCATTATTCATTGAAGCAAATACTTTACCAATTGATTCTTCGTCAGTTTGGTAGCCATCCATTGCTATCTTTAAAGTATTTGCAAAACCCGAAATTTGAGAATCTGATAAAGTTTTACCTTTACCATCTTTTTCTAAATCTTTTAAATCGTCTTTTACATCTTTTACCTCTTTTTTCTCATCTTTATTTTCTATTGCATCTTTTACAACTTTAGTAATTTTATATATTCCAAATATTGCACCACCAATAACAACAACGGCAATAGCCAATTTGACATAAATGTTCAAACCTTTTATTTCTGTATTCATTTTATTTATTTTTTAATTATTTATTTTTTTTCTAAATCAGCAAGTTTAACCCAATACAGAATATGTTTACCTCCATTCTCATCAACTGCTTTATAAGTTCCATTACTTACTTTAACTGAACCTTTGTTTAAATCAATTTCTTTGATTAATCCCGCATAATAACCTTTCAATAAAGTACCCGAAAGGATGCCCGTTGTATTACCCATTGGATAACGATTTACCATTGTGTTTGAAGTATAAACACCCGTATTGTTTTTTGCATTTACATAATCTCCAACTTTTAAAGCAGTTGATGTTAAAACAACAGAAGTAGAAAGTGATTTTTTATAAATTTCTCCATAAAAAGAATATGCTTTTCTAATTGTTGAATTATCTTCACTACCACTTGCGTCTAAATCCCATTTTTTTGCATCTTCGGGATAATTTGCTCTTACATAAGTTCTAAAAGCATCTCCCTCTGCCTTTGTTTTAAATCCCGTTGAACCATTTTGAACATTAACATTTACATATTCTTTTTCAGTTGTTTTTTTATCTGCATCTTCTTTTTCTTTTTTATCTGCATCTTCTTTTTCCTTTTTTTCTTTTTGGGATTGTGCATATAGTGTATAACCATAATAACCGCCACCAATTAAAATTAGTGCTGTTACTGACCAAAAAATAATTTTTGTTGTACCCTTTTCCATAATTGTTGTTTTAAATTGTTGTAAATGTTAAGTCTTTATTTAATGTGTCGTGATAATAAGGCGGTTCAGAAGGTTGAAGAAAATCCTCTCCAACATTAACAATATAAGGTGCTTGATGTATCATATTTTGATTAAAACCTTTGAGAACATCGTAAGCAATAGTATTTATTTTAAGTATTACTTGTTGATTTGCACCAATAGTATATGTAATAGTATTATTGCCATCCATCGGCATATATAAACTAACATTATAGCAAGATGGATTTTGTGCAAATGGATTCAATATAGGATTGACTTGCTCTGTTAAAGACTTTCCAAATAAATCAGTAAATAATGTTAGTGTAAAAGGTTTTATGGCTTGTAAAGAATTATCAGCATAAACAGAAAGTGTATTAAAATAATATCCACCTAACATATTTAAACTTGAAACGAATTGAGAATAATTCATATTTACAAGTGTAATAGTTATACCACTTGCACCCCCTTGTGTTGTTGTGACACTAAAAGTAATTGTTGCAAATGCGTTTCCTCCAAAAGTTGATGCAACAAGACTTGATTGTGTATTATTATAAGTATAAATTTCGTTTGAACCAACAGTTGTGCGTGTCATTAATGGCACACCAACACTATTCAAATTACCCGCAAGTGAACTTTTTGTTGAAGCACCTATATAAGTAAGTACAGAACCACCACTAAATGATACAAAAGCGTTTGTTATTGGAAACGATGCAGTAGGAATTGTAATTTGATATGTTGTCACTACACCATTTACATTAAAATTTGCATAATCAAATAAAACAACACTCTGACTTGATTCAGAAGTATTTTTTATTATAAAGACTAAATCATCTTCAATAATATCCCAAATTTTTATTTTATTATCGTAATTCATTTAATCAATTATGGTATATTTATTTGATTCAAAATTATTTATAAAGTCTTTTATCTTCTCATCCCTTAATCTATTAGAAGGACTATCTGCCTTCTTAAATACCTCACAAAAAGACTTGTAAGCCGAAATTTTACTATAACCTAAAAATAAAAATATAAGTAGTGCATTTCTATCCGCTTCTTCTTCATCTTCGGGTCTATTATTTAGATAAAAATGTGAATATTCGTGAAGTAAAATAGCAACTCTCATAGGTACTGTATAATTAACCATTGAGTTTTTTCCAACCTCTATTGTTCCATTTTCTGCATTAGTTCGCATTGGTGTTGTAACCATACGACCATAATTTCTATTATTAATCAAAGCACCATTAGGTGCAACAATTTTTTTTCTTAAATCATAAAGATTTTCGTGCAAGTTAATTTTCAACTTACCATCATCGCTTGTATAAATAGAATAAGGTTGTTGTTTATTTGCTCCCGAAATTATACTTGCATCTTCTGAAAATTCTTGTGCAAAACGAACAAAATCCCTTGTTAATTTATTATTGATATTCATAGGTATTATATACCTTTTTAAAGGAACTTCTTTTATGTTAAACATAAAAGTTTTGTCTTGATTTGCTCCTAAATTTCCATTTTTTTGATTGAATATCTGAACTACTCCGAGATTAGGACTTGTTGGCATTTTAATATAAAAAACATCTTCTTTATTAATCTTTTGAAATCTATCTTCAAAAACGGTATTTCTTTTATTTGCATCTAAAACACGAATGACAATAGTAGAAGGGGTATTTACTTTAACAAGTACCCTTAAACAAGTTGGCTTTCTATTAAAGTTATAAGCAATATCCATTTATTTTTTGTTTGTCTGTTTTTTGTATAAATAATAACCACCAACTGCGGTAACTATAATTAAACCTAAAACTAAATAACCATTAGCACCTAATAATTTAAAATCTTCTTTTGTTTTTACAACTTTTTCAGTATCAATATTTGTTTTAACATCATCTGTTTGAGAATTTTGCTTATTTCCTTGTACCATTTCTCCAATAGACATTCCCGTTTTATACCAACTTGAAGATTTAGCCAACAATATTTGTTGAGTTAGCCATTCTTTAAATGGAATATTCAATGCTTGACCATTTTCTTTCCAAAGTTGGTTAGCAGTTTTTAGTTGTTCTGAATTACTATTTACAAAATTATTTAATTCTTCAAATGTTGTTGTAATTGGCATATTTTTCGTTTTTTTTATTTATCTTTTTTTATTATTTTTGAAATTATTGCACCCGATATTGCACCTATAATAGTAAATAGGATTTTTGATTTGCTTGAAAAAATAGAATACCCTAAACCGACTACCGCACCAACTATTGCAAGATTTGAATTAAAAGTTAATGGTTTTATTTTTTTTAAAACAATCTCATCTGCTTTAAGTTCAGTTTTAGTTTCTTCAATTGGAATTTCCGACATAATTATTTTTTTACTGCTTTGTATATAAAGTAGCCAATAAGACTTACGATACCCAATCCACCAACAACCACACCTATTTTAACGGGTGTGCTTAAACTATTGAAAGATAATTTTAATTTCATATTATTTTAGATTGTAGGTCGATTTTTACTAACAGTTTGAGATTGCACTAAATTTTTATTTATAGAAAATACTTTTTTTAATTTTGGTTTTTGTGGTTCTGTTTTTGGTGTTTCTTCATTATTATTTTGGAACTTTTTATAAACAAGAATACCACCAACAATTACGATTAATCCACCTACTCCAATTAGAACTTTAGTTAATGTTGTCATATTTATTTATTGATTAAAAATAATATCCATCTTTTGTTGCTGAATAATAATCTCCACCATTTGCGGGAATAATTGCTCCCGACCTTGTACCTCCAACAGTATTTGTACCTCTACTTTGTGTGGCTTGTGTGTTTTGAATTACTTGTGTAGTTGGCGATGGTGTTATTGTTGGTGTTATTGATGGTGTTATTGATGGATTAAAATTTAAAACGGGCATAGTTCTTCCTATTACAACACGATTAACGGGAACAACAATAGGGGGAGCAACAACGACTGCGGGTTCTGACAGATTTGAAGCACCAACGCCACCACCACCGCCACCACCCGAAGATGATTCATCTTTACCACCACTTAATTCTTTTTCAGTTTTTTTATTCTTGTACAAATAAATTCCAACAAGTGCCAAAACTATGACACCTATTATTGTTTGTTGTTTAGTAAAAGCCATAATTTTTTTAAATTAGTTATTATTTTTTGATTGTTTTGTAAATCAAAAACCCAAGCATTGATATAATGATTAGATTATGCACATTTTGACCACCTAAAAAAGTGTTCGGATTTGAAATTGATAAAAAATCGTTCATAGTTGTTTTTTTTAAATTGTTATTATTTTTTAATTGTTTTGTAAATCAAAAATCCAAGCATTGATATAATGATTAGATTATGCACATTTTGACCACCTAAAAAGGTGTTCGGATTTGAAATTGATAAAAAATCGTTCATAATTGTTTTTTTTAAATTAGTTATTATTTTTTAATTGTTTTGTAAATCAAAAACCCAAGCATTGATATAATGATTAGATTATGCACATTTTGACCACCTAAAAAGGTGTTCGGATTTGAAATTGAATAAAAATCGTTCATACTTGTTTTTTTTAAATTGTTATTATTTATTTATTTTTTCTTCATTACAAAATACACAGTAGTTCCAACAGCCAAAAGTCCTAAAATAATTAATGTTGCTTTTGTTCCACCACTCATTCCCGTAGGCGGTTGTTGTGAATTTTTTGCACCAAGTATTTGTTGTGCAAGTGCTAACCTTTGTATATCTTTTTCAGATTTAGATTTTTCTCTTTCAGTTTTTTGTGCAGTTTTTGAACCCGCAAAAGAAAAAATACTACCAATTGCTCCCGCAATTGCTGATATTGGGTCTGCACCAACTGTTACTTGTGGAGTAGGAACACCACCACTTCCACCAACACCACCACTTGCACCACCACCAAAACCTCCCGCAAGTGATGATAAAAACGCACCAAAACCACCACCTTTTTTATCATCATCGGCATTAAAATATTGCTTTATATAACCTTCGGGGCAACCCGTTGCTTGATAAAATGAATTTGCATTAAGATTATTTAATAATAAAGAAATAGCAATCCTTAAACCATCATTATAAGCAAGATTAGAAGCAAGTTTATTCGCAATTTCTTTGTCAGAAGCATCTTTATTTGTTTCTATTCCCGCTTCGTTTAAAGCAGATATTATATGACCACGATGATAAATCATTAATTGACCAAGTTCAGCCATTAACAATTTTTCTGCCTTTTTATTTTCTCCCGAATCATAATAGGCATTGATGTTTTTTGAGAAATCAACTTTATTATGTACCATTTATGTTTTTTTAATTATTAAAGTTAATATAATTGCAGTTGTTACAAGAATTAAAAGTGTTGAATGTTTTTTTAGAAAAATAGCACTATCATCTTTTATTTCAGAAACTTCTACTTGTTCTTCATCAACTTCTTGTTCTTCATCCCCATCAGCAGAAAGTTTTTTTCTTTTCAATTTTGCTCTATTATTATTACAACAATCGCAATCACAAGTATTTTTATTTTCAACATCAACAATAGCAACATCTTTTGAAGATATTAAATTTTCAAGTTCTTGATATGCACTCATACCATCTCGTTCAACAATTAATTGTAACCCTTTTGCTACTTCTTTTGCAGAAACTTTTTGTGGGTCTAATGCTCTATATCCGTGCTTTTGAATATAAACATTTAATTTTTCACAAGGAATTTGTTGAGCAAACTGTAAGTATGTTTCCATAAAATTTTTTTTAAATTTTTTTAGTAAAAAAGGCGATGGCTTTTTGCCCACCGCCTTTTTAATTTGTTATTAAAAAACTAATAATTATCCACGACCAATCGGAATCATTGGAGAACTAACTCCCGCACTTGATGGTGCAAGATAAGGAACTCCCGCAATCTTCGGATTACCAAGCATAACATTCACGGGGCGACCCGCCAAACCGTGAGAAATATTATACAACTTGTTAGGGAAGAATTGGAATGTTACTGTTGCTGATGCAAGTAAAGTAAATGACAACAATGTGTTACCATCAACTGTAAAAGGGTAGTCAAGAACAGATGTACCACTTTGATTTTGAAATGGATTGATAATCGGCGCACGACTATAATTAGTAGATGCTCCGAATGTATCGAATGTAGTAAATGCTAATGCTTGTGTTACTTGTGCAGTAGTTGTACTTACTTGATAAATTTGTGAAATACGGAAAGGTTTTTCACGAATTTGACCAAGAAACATACCATAAGTCAAGTTACCATTTTGCATAGTAATTGTAACCGCAGCAGCGTTACCAAAATTGGTAGAAGTTGGTAGCAAGTTTTGGTTTGAGTTAAAAACATTTGCAGTAACATTGGAAGCAGTAGAATTTGCAACTTGAATAATGTATGGTTGCGAAATTTCCGCACCTTGCATCATTTCTTGTCCATCTCCCATTGCAGAGTAATATCCATCTCCATTGTAAAAATCATCATTGGAGGCATTGTAGAAACGATTTCCCATCGCTTCGTTTTCTTTGTTTTGAAAGTAGTTATACATTTCTTTTATTTAAGATTGTTTATATTAATGATTATTCCCAAATCTTAATAGACTTCTTTTGAATCGCAGATATTGTGTAAAGAGCAATAAATACGGGAATTGAAGCCATCAGTACATTTTTTAACATATTCATAATGTTGTTTTTTTGATTACAGAATCTTTATTTTATGCTTCTCATAACACATCATAGTATTAATTAAGCGACACAAATTTCAATAATAATTATTGTAAATAAAAATGTGTTTATAAATGTATTTTGTTCTAATAAAATAATAACTTAATTGTATGTTATTGATATTCAGATGTTAATAACATTCTAAAAATATCTATTAAATAGTTTGAAAAACCAAATTATTTTATATTTTTGTGGTGTGAATCCAAAAGTTATAATAGTTGCACCAACAAATCAAGTTAAAGAATATTGTCAATTCAGATGGATAGAACAAGTATTAAATTTGAACTACTCAAACTACTCTATTTATTTGAGTGACAATACATTAAGTGATGATTTTGCGAATAAAATAATGTCTTACAATATAAAAGTTGGAAGGGTAAACCCAACAAATAAATCAAATTCACAATATATGTCTGATAGCCACGAACAATGTAGGAATTATGCAATCGAACAAGGAGCAGATTATATATTACATTGGGAAGTTGACTTATTTACAGATAATAAATTTATAATTCAAGACCTACTTTTTCATAACCGTTTAGTTGTTGGATGCCTATATCATATAGGACAAGGAGCAGAAAGTTATCTATGTTTGATACATAAAAACAAAAGAGAAAATGAAAATTCAATTAGCGTTTTTGTAAATAAAGGTATGAGTGATATTTTATTTGTAGATGGTAATGTAAAAGATGTTTTTAGTTGTGGATTAGGTTGTACTTTAATACATAAATCAGTTTTTGAAAAAGTTAAATTTAGGAGTGATTTTAAACAAACATACCACCCCGATAGTGCTTTTGCAGAAGATTGTTATTATTTAAAAATACGAATAAGCGTTGATACGAGTATATTATTAAAGCACGAAAATAGCAGATGGCTAATGTATTAATTTAAAAATTAAATAAAATGACACAAAAACAAAAAGATGAGTTTAGTTATGGTTGGAGAATAAAATATCTAAATCTACTATCATTAAAAAGAGGTTTTTTAAATGATGTAATAGTAACCAATGCAGACAATAGTGATATTTTAAAAAACCTTACAATTACTAATTATCAAATAGAATTATGTGAATTGGAACACAAGATTTTTTTTGAAACTATTGTTATGGAAGATTGGAAATTAAGAGTTGTCAGACACGATTCTTTAGCAGAATCAGAATTATTAGATGCAAGAAAAAACTTTGAATTTATTTACGATTTTGCTAAAAAAAATATCAACATTGATAGAATTAAATTTCTTGTTGACAAAAAAGAATCTGTTAATTTATATGACGATGAGCAACTTATAATATACTACAAATCAATAAAAGTTGAACTTCAAAAAAATAAATTGATTAAATGAAAATACTTTTAAGTTGCCTTAATTTCAATTCATTAACGGGTAGTGAATTATATTTTTATGACCTTGCTTGTGGATTAAAAAAAATAGGTTGTGATGTTTCTATACTATCTAATTTAAAAGATGGTATGCTTTATCAAAAGGCAGAAAAACAAGGAATATCTTGTTATGATTTTACAATAGCACCAAATAGCAAATCTGTATTTGATGTTATAATTGCTTCACATAGACCTATTATAGAATTATTTATAGAAAAAAACCTTTATCCAAACATACCTATAATTTCTGTCAATCATTCTGAAATAATACCTTTAGAATATCCCGTTATTGATAAAAGGGTAATCCATTATATAGCGATAAGAGAAAGCATAAAAAAATATTTAGAAAATAGTTATTTTATATTGTCCGAAGATATTTCTTTAATAATGAATCCTATAAATACAGACAAATTACTTTCAGTAAAAAAGAATAAAAACATAAAAAGAAAAAGAGTTGTTTTCCCCGCTACAATAGATTATTTAAGAAAAAATACTATAAAAAATTTATCTGAAAAAAGTTTGGTTGAAGATTTTGATTTAGTTTTAATTGGAAAAATAAATGGAGATAACTATATAGATGAAATAAAAAATAAAAATGTTTTTATTGCCGAACAAACTTGGAATATTCAAAAATATTATGCAAATGCAACACATACTTCGGGTATTCAATTAGGAAGAACAGAAATAGAAGGGTATTTTTTCAATCTTCCTTGTTATAGATATACAGTAGATAAGAATGGAACTATTTTAAGTTTTTCAGAGGTGCAACCACCATCTTTGGAGTATTGTTTTGATACCTTTGGTTATATATCAGTTGCTAAAAAAATTAAATTTTTGTGCGAAAAATTAATAAATTTAAAAAATAATTAAAATGAGAAGATACAAGTTAAAGTTATTTGCTATTATTATTTATTTTTTGCCATTAATTGCACTTTGGAAATTGATAGGAATTAATCAAAATTCAAGTATTCTTTATAATTGGAGTAGTCCAAATCAATCTGTATTTATATTTTTTTCTTGTTTTTTAGGTGTTCTTGTATATTTTATTTATAAACTTTTAGATAGTGAATAATAAAAAAATAATTATCAAATTTCCAAGTAGAGAACGACCTAAAAAATTTAGAGATTGTTTGGCAAATATTATAGAAACTATATCTGATTTAGATAACATATTAATACTTGTTACTGTTGATGAAGATGATGAGAGTATGCGTTGGGTTAAAAATATTGACAAGCCATTTGTTAAGGTAATTTTTGGTAATTCTGAAAGTAAAATACACGCAGTAAATAGAGATATGAATTTGATAGATTTTAATTGGGATTATTTAGTTTTAATGAGTGACGATATGATGTTTATTAAGCCACATTGGGATAAAGAAATAATTTCTAAATTTAAAGATATTGAAAGTCCATTAATAATTCATTACCCTACTGATTTATTGCACGGGCAAAGAATAATTACGATGCCAATTATGAATAAAAAGTTTTATGAATATTTTGGTTACATATATGAACCATCTTACAAAAGTTTATTTTGTGATGATGAGCAAACTTTTGTTGCAAAAAAATTAAATTTTTACAAAAAGTATGACTTTTCAATAGCAGTACATTTGCATCCTATTTATACGAATGAGGGGTTTGATAGATTACTTACTGTTAATCAAGAAGAAAATAATAATGACTTTAAAAATTTTGAATATAGGAAGATAATAAATTTTGGATTATATGAAAAAAAAACTGATAGGGTTTAGTCTTTGGGGTAATAATCCTATTTATACGATAGGAGCAATTAGAAATGCAGAACTTTCAAAAGTTTATTTTCCCAATTGGGAACTTATGTTTATAGTTGGTAAAAGTGTGCCACAAAATATTCAAGAAAAACTTATAGAATTAGATTGTTTGGTAATTAAAACAGATAAAGAAGAAGATTTTACGGGAATGTTTTGGAGATTCTGTGGAGTAAATATGTCTGATTACGATTATTTTTTATCAAGAGATTGCGATTCAAGATTAAGTATGATTGAAGCAAGAGAAGTAAATGATTGGATTAGTAGTGGTAAAATGTTTCATTCAATACTTGCCCATCCACACCATAACATACCGATATTAGGTGGTCTTTGGGGTGCAAAAATAAATACAAAACTTACAGAAATATTTGAAAGTAGTTTAAGAGAGTTTAAATTAGAAAATAGGTATCAAATAGACCAACATTTTTTGATAAAACATATATTCCCATTTGTAAAAGACGATATTTATTATTCAAATATGATTTATAAAGAACAAAAACCCGATTACTCTTTTATTGGAGAAGGTTATAACGAACACGATGAACCATTAATAGCAGAAAATAGAATTATTTTAAATAAATATTATAATTTAATAAATAAAAAAAATGGATAAGCCAAAAGTAACAGTATTAATACCAATTTTTAATTCAGAAAAAACTATTAAAAGGGCATTACAATCAGTAAATAATCAAACTTATGGTAGAGAAAATATAGCAATTTTGCTTTTTGACGATGGTAGTACAGATAATTCTTTAAAAGAATGTGATGGATTATTAAATATTGGAGATAGTATAAAAATATACGATAAAAATATGAAACGGGGATTTGCTCGTAATTGGCTTGTTCAAAATTGTTGTACTGAATTAGCAGTATGGTTAGATGCAGACGATTGTATGGATGCAGAAAAAATTTCACAACAAGTAAATTATATGACAGATAATGAACTTTGTAACTATTGTCAAACTAAAATGTGGGTAGGAACTTTGGTAGAAAATCAATTTATAATTGAAGGTATTAAAGATTGTGAGCATACCGATTCATATAGTCAATTAGAGTTCAGTAATAATGTAAATGGTTGTTCTGTTATGTTTAGAACAAGTATTGCAAAACAATTTAAGTACCCCGAAGATATTATTTCAGATGGTTTGGAAGATTGGGCAATGTGGAAACAAATTATATTAGGAGGAGAATCAATACATAAAGTAGATGAGGATTCTTATTATGAATATACATTGAGAAAAGAAATAATTGTTTCTGAATCAGAAAAAAACATTTTTCGTTTTGACTATATAAGCACAAATACAGATATTGATGAGTGTAATAAAATTGCTAACTATTTAAAAGAAAAATTCCCGCATAGTACAATTCAGTACGCTTTATGTCCTTTGGTTTATGATTTATCTTCTGAATCAGAAAAAATAAATAAGGAACGACCATTCCCTAAAATTTTTGGTGCTTTATCTGATTATAGAAATTTTTTTACAACAAATAAAATTGGATTGATAGACAAAGGATTGATACCAAATTTTGTTGAAACAAAAAATCAAGGATTGTTTCAAGTTGACCACCGACTACTCACAAAACAACAACAAGAAATGTCTATCATTAGTGGTGCTTGTTTAACAATGAGTAAGTCTTTTTCTCCACCTTTCAATAAATATAATTCTGACACTATACAAATATGTAATGAATTTGATTTATCTTTGGACAAGTTTGAAGATAATTGGAAGTCTATGGAACACGAAGTTTTTGATTCAAAACATATAAAATGGTATCTTAATCCGAGATTTTGGGATATTAAAAAAATAGAAAATTATATTAATAATATATAAGTATATGATTATTGATAAAATGATTTATAACGGATTAAATTTTTGTAGTTCAGATGCTTATTTTATAAGATTAAAAAATCACAAAGATTATTATATTCATCAAGACCGAAAAACACATTTTAAATTAAAAAAAAATGTATTTAAGGCAAGTATTTTTAGAAAAAAAGATGCGGAAGAATTAATTATATTATTAGAAAATTCTTATTTAGAAACAATACCAATACTTGATATTATTACACCCGACTATTCTTTTAATTAATTATTAAAAAAAACAAAATGGAACTTTCGCACATTTACTTTATCGGATATGTAATTGCTTTTTTAATTCTTCAAATTTATGAGAGTAAAAATGGATTTGCTAATTTTATATACGCAATATTTTACCCTATATTAATAGGGTTTATGATTTTTATGGCACTTGGTTACTTGGTTATTAAAATATTTCCAAATAAAAATAAATGAAAGACAAAGTTTTAATAATTCAAAGTGCGGGAGAAAACTTACTTAATCGTGAATTTCGTGAGAGTTTATCTATTAAAAGGGCATTTGATAGATTAGGAATTGAAAGCACAGTTTGGGGTAAAGGTTATCCAACATTTGTTATTCCTTTTGAGCAAATAATTAAAGGTTTTAATGTAATATTAATTGTTGAAAATAACGACTTCGATTGGATTCCTAATTTAGAAAAGTTTAATGGAACAAAGGTTTTTTGGTCAATTAATGGTCATTTATTAATAGATAAACATAAAGAGTTTTTTAATTCAGTAGGCGGTGTTCAAATAGTATTAAATTCAAATATGAATTGTGTGCCACTTTGGAAAGATTATAAATGCGAATCGCTTTGGTTTCCAAATTGTTATGATGATGATTTAATAACTAATAAAAAAGATATTAAAAAATTAAATCGTATGGGTTTTTGTGGGAGTAGCAAAGAAAAAAGAGATGAGATTATTAATAAACTTGATAAAAAATTAAAAGAGTTTAACTTTGAAATAAAAAGGGATAATTTAGTTATTGGAGATAATATGGTTAATGCAATTAATAGTTATATGATTCATTTTAATATGAATATTGCAGAAGATATTAATTACCGAACTTTTGAAACTATGGGTTGCAAAACAATGTTATTTACAAATCATACTTCGGGTATTGATTTATTATTTGATTGTGACAAGGAACTATTGCTATGGAGTACAGAAGATGATTTATATAGTAATGCTATTGAATTTGTAAATAATATTCAGAAATCAATGGTAATTGCTAATGCGGGATATGAAAGAGTTAAAAAAGACCATACCTACTTTGTTAGAATGAAACATTTAATAGATGCTATAAATCAATAGTAATCAGTTAGTTATACTGTGTATTAATTAATACATTATTAATTAATACAGAATTATAAATAATAAAACATATATTTGTAATATGAAAGCAAATAAATTAATTGCTATTTTAAAGCAACGCAATATTACTCTTTATGGATTAAATGAGTTGATGAAAAAGAAAGGTTATCCATCCGTTAATTGTAATTCTTTAAAGCATATTATTTTGGGAAAGAAACAGATAACTTGCACAATTGGAAAGCGGTCAAGCATACCATCATTGTTACAAAGAATTTGCGAAACTCTTGAAATCAAATCATCAGACATAATTGAGTATTAGATAAATAAATTTGCTTTATTACTTTATTTAATTAAATTTGCAGTTATTAATTAATAATTAAACAAAAACAAATGAAAAAAATTGTAGAAAAAAAAGTAGTTGCTCCTAAAAAGGTTGCACCTAAAAAAGTTGCTAAAAAAGTTGCTAAAAAAGTTGCAAAAAAAGTTGCAAAGAAAGTTGCTAAAAAAGTTGTAGCAAAAGTTGTAAAAAAAGCAAAATAAAATGGCAAAAAAAAAGAGTTCGGGTTCTAATACCCTAAAATTAATTACTACCCGTGCAAAAGAAATTTATGCAAAGGGTAATTGCAAATGGACAGAAGCAATTAAAAAGGCATCTGCTGAATTAAAAAGAGAAAAAAATAGTTAATTTAATTCCTTTTAAATTCTTTGTTAAGAACGGTTCTTGCTGAATCGTTCTTTTTTTATATCTTTACATTATCATTTCCGAACCAATAGTTAGGAAATTTTTATATATTAATATAATTAATAATTATGAAAAAAGAAACAAACGATGGTAAGAAGGGTGGTTTATTTAAAGGAAAGTCGCATAAAAAAGGTGGTATTAAAGGAATCGTAACTGACACGAATCAACCAATTGAAGTTGAAGGTGGAGAAGTTATTATTAATAAACAAGCGAGTAAAGAAAATTGCGAAATTTTATCAGAAATTAATCAGTCTGCGGGTGGTGGTGTTGCTTTACCTTGTGAAGATATGGGTAGTGCTATAACAGATAATTTAGATTTAATGGAGTGTGGTGGTACTTGCAAAGGTTTAAAGTATAAACACGGGGGTAAAACTTGTTCTTGTTGCGGTGCTTTTCACAATCCCTTTCTTAAAGCAATATTTGGGTGTTAAATACCAATTAAATAGATAATTTATATGGCAGTAAATATAGAAGAAACAAGTGTAAAAAAAACTTATATTAGTAAAGACACTTTAAAAATGTCAGTAATTGACAATTCAAGTGAAATTCCACAAATAATAAAAAATAAAATAAAAGATTTAAAAGAAGTTAGTCAAAAATAT
>Ga0214919_10002245_pt1 | contig 30641 bp, 27 predicted proteins | sample LL1503_MetaG_FD_177994 | JGI IMG/M metagenome (GOLD analysis project Ga0214919, IMG submission 177994) | Freshwater microbial communities from Lake Lanier, Atlanta, Georgia, United States - LL-1503 | ecosystem: Environmental > Aquatic > Freshwater > Lake | place: USA: Georgia | collected... | reverse complement strand
GACTACGATCTGGGGTACTTCGATATGGACAGTTGTCGCCTGGAGCCCGGGCCCAATCCGTTTGGGCCTAGGGTGTTAACGATGTGACCAGTACAAACTGTAAACGATGTCTCCAGTATGTACCCTTATGTAATGGCTCCTCGACCTGGGCTCGAACCAGGGACCTACGGATTAACAGAAAGCTAGGCTCCTAAAAAACACTTATAAATCAACGGGTTATAAGCGAAAATAGCAAACGTGTAATATTTCGTGTAATTGAACGAAAACTGTAATTTACAGTTTCGCCAGTAATTTCGTTGATTTTGCACTCAGCGATGTCACTTTGCACTGGAAAAAGTTAGAGGGTTGGCTTGGGACTCGAACTGGTTTTTGAAAAAGTTAGACGCTTGGCGCGGATACAGAACTGGACATATTGAACAGCACCGGAATTGAAAGGTGATGGTGTGCTTTTGAAGTAAATTTGCCAAGATCTAGGCATGCATTAACTGAAGAGCAAATGTCTTGGCACCGCGCAACATCATTTCAATGGCCACAGAAACTAGCACCAAGCCCATTAGCCGCTCTATTGCCACCACCAAGCGCGTGCCAATCAAGCGCTGAATCCGCTCAGCTGAAACCAGCACCACTGCGCTGATGATCATTGTGACGCAGAGTGCACCAATCCACTCCATGCGCTTGTCGGGCTGCTGCGATACCAAAAGCAGCACGGTTGCCAAAGCCGACGGACCAGCTATGGCAGGGATAGCTAATGGCACGATCAAGGGCTCCGTCAGGATATCGTCTACTTCAACACCATGAGATGGAAACACCATGCGCAATGCAATCAAAAACAAAATTACACCGCCGCCAATTTGCAGGGAAAGTTCGCTCAGATTCATTACTCTCAGAAAGCCCTCGCCCACAAACATGAAGGTAAGTAGCAAGCCAAACGCAATCAAAATCTCGCGAAGTATCACTTTGGGGCGACGTTCGGGAGGTACATGTTTCAGAGCGTTGGCAAAAACAGGAATATTGCCAATAGGGTCGGTGATGAGCAACAGCAATATGGTTGCTGACAGAAATGTGTAATTCATCATGATGAGCCTGATTGAAAATTCATAAGTTCAGGCAAGTATGACATTGGTTTTTTTATGTACCCAACGATCCTCTTTATAAAGAGCAAGCCACTGCATTGGTCATGCAGGGAGCATAGTTACTGTACCTAGAAAGTTTCAGACTTTTTAATCAATTTGGTATTGCAGGGTGGAGCAATTCAAGGCCACTGCACTGACGATGCAGGGTGCAGACGTACTTATCGCAAATCTGTAAACTACGTCTTCAGTATGCTCCCTTCGAGGGGGAAATTCTTGTTCATGGTGGTGCTTCACACAATTTAAAATTTTGAACAAATGCTGCACTAGAATTTAATGCAATTGATAGTTCTCAAAGCCTTGTTTGACCTAGCAAACTAGCATCACCATGTAGCCGGCTGATCAGCTGTCGGCTCAAAGAGTAAAGATACTTTTTTTTAAACCGCAAGGGAAATTGTAGGGCACCTCACAAGTGTGTTCACAAAAGTCATTTACATGCAGTCGATGTAATCAAACAAACTAATGTTGCGTCAGAACCACTTTTTTTACCTCCTTTGATGCTGCCCGCACTTGCTCAAGAAGCCAAAGATGAGCCCGGCTATGGTCGTACCTCTGATGCCAGTACATTGTCCAGTCAAACTGATCGGTAGGGAAAGGCAATGGCCGCATCACAGTCCCGAAATCAACGAACCGCTGTGCCGCGCGTTCAGACATGACAGTAAGTAGGTCGGAGGACACCAAAATGCCGGGCACCAGAAGCCAATGGGGAACGGTAAGCGCGACTTTACGTTGAAGGCCTTGCTCCTCAAGTACGCTGTCAACGAATCGAATATCTGTCGGACTCATGGCGACGCGAACATGACTATATGCAAGAAATTCTGTCATCGTGTTGTTTCCAGTGCTCAGAGGATGGCCTTTTCGCATCAGACAGACCATTCGGTCCGAGAACAAAGGCTCGCTGCGAATAGTGTTTTTGTGCCGTAAGTGCATGCTAACGGCGAGATCAAGCTGATCGGCCTCCAACGCAGTTACTGTACTTTCGGGCGGAAGATGAAGTATTTCAAGCGCCAAGCTAGGTGCTGCAGTTCGAATGCGGGCCATCACCGAAGGCAATACCAACGATCCTACTAGGTCAGACATCCTGCAAATGAACTGTCGTTCTGAAGTCGCGGCATCGAAGTAAAGATCGCTCTCCATCAGCCGCGTTGTCTGTTGAAGGATTGCCCGCACCAAGGGCCCCAGTTCAATAGCCCTTGGGGTCGGCTCCATGCCTTTCGCTGTTCGAACGAAGAGATCATCCTGAAACACATGACGCAGGCGAGCAAGCGCGTTGCTCATTGCAGATTGGCTGACCGCAATCCTATTCGCTGCCCGGGTAACGTGAAGTTCCGTCATCAACGCATCGTAAAACACCAATAGGTTGAGATCGACGGATCGCAGATTAAAAAGATTATCCAACTGAGCCTCCAAGTATTTCCTGAAAACCATTATCAATAAAATAAATACAGTTATGTCAACTATTAATTGGATAGATTTCCCGCCACTACCTACATTACGTTCATATGCAATGTTTCGCTAACTAATTAAAACAGGAGATTTTAATGATTACAGCTGAAGAACTTAAGAAAAAAATCAAAGTCGTGATGTTCGATCAATATGGGACGATCGTGGATATGCAGAAAGGCCTGACAGAAGCATTTACCCCATTCCTAACAAAAAAGGGATGGGGTGGCAACCCGGGTTCTCTGGTTACTTGGTACCGCCGCACCCATTTCGAAAACTCGATGATCGACGGCCTCCTGCACAAGGAACATACGTCATACCGAGAGATCGGCTTCCGCGCCTTGGCTTACACTTTTGACCGTGCGTCTATAGAATACACTGATGCTGAAGTTAGCGATTTGATCAGCAATATCGAAAAGCTCAAGTGCTTTCCTGATGTTCCTGCAGCGCTGGCCAAATTGCATACGAAATACAAGATTGTCGTGCTGTCTAATGGTGACCCAGACATGCTTGAAACTGCTAAGCAGTATCACGGTGTGTCCTTTGACAAAGTGATTTCAGTCGCAGAATCAAACGCCTTCAAACCCCACATAGCCACTTACACAAAAAGCGCCGAGATAATGGACGTTCGCATGGACGAGGTGTTGTTCGTAGCAAACCATGCTTTTGACTGCATAGGCGCGAAGTCCGCTGGCATGTACAGTGCGTTTATTGACCGCCGTAGTCGCCCGTTTGGCCGCACACCGCATCAGCCTGACATTTGGATTGAAGACATGAAGTCGCTCGCCGACCTCATGGTCTGACATGCGACCACTGGAGGGAATTAAGATTCTCGACCTAAGCCGGGTTGTGTCGGGGCCTTTCTGTTCAATGCTGCTTGCTGACTTAGGTGCAGAGGTTATAAAAATAGAGGAACCTACGTTGGGTGACGACAGCCGCGCTTTTGGTCCCCCCTTCGTTGGTGGTGAAAGCGCATACTTCCTATCGGTTAATAGAAATAAGCGTAGTTGCGCAATTAACCTTAAGGATCCCGAAGGTATCGAATTGGTTCGCAAGATAGCACTGCAATGCGACGTCTTGCTGGAAAACTTCAGACCCGGAACGCTAGAGCGCCTAGGACTTGTCCATCAGAAGTTGCGAGCTGAAAATCCTGGCTTGATCAGCTGTTCCATCAGCGGCTTCGGCCACACGGGTACAGATAGCCAGCGGCCCGGGTATGACTTGATAATTCAAGGCGAATCCGGAGTCATGGACATTACTGGCGATGCTGAAGGCCCTCCGACCAAGGTCGGTACATCAATGGCCGACCTTGTCACTGGTCAGTTTGCATCTCAGGGTATTACTGCGGCTCTTTTAGAGCGCGCACGTACGGGAATGGGCCAACATATTGAAATATCTATGCTGGATTGCATGGCGTCCTTGCTGACTTTTAATGCTGGCATCTATTTCATCACAGGGGATAGTCCGAAGCGCCGGGGAAACACACATGCAACGATCGCGCCCTATGAAACATTCAGAGCCAGCGATGGATGGGTGAATATTGGTGTCGCTAACGACAAGTTCTGGCAGCTATTCTGCTACGTGATCGAAAGGCCGGATTTGGCCGCTGATGCGACTTATTCCGCTGCAAGCGAGCGAGTACGCCTTCGTAACATCCTCGTGCCAATCGTTTCTAAAATCCTAGAAACAAAGCCACGGAAGCACTGGATCGAACGTTTTCGTGATGCCGGTGTTCCGTACGGAGACATTCGGTCCGTGGGCGAGGTTTGTGAGGCCGAACAACTCACCAGTCGCGGGATGGTGATAGAGATGGAACATCCTACGGCTGGGTTGGTCAAGAACATCGACAGTCCGTTCCGTTTCGATGACAGTAACGATGACGTTCATTTTCCACCCCCTCTTTTGGGGCAGCATACCAATGAAATCCTGTTCGAGTATTTAAACCTGTCTGTGGTGGAACTAGATGATCTCAGCGGGCGCGGCGTGATTCGCGGGGCGAAACCGAATGCAGTCTATGGATGAGATCGCAACACGCATTTCATTCGAGCGAGCAATGAGCAGCCACCAACCTGCGTTTGAGAAATTTTTCTTGGCTCGATTTTTCGACCTCCAGTTTTCCTATCGCGATGGTTTCTGCTACGTCGAGTTTGAGCTGCAGGACTTTATGTTTAATCCGCAGGGTACGCTTCATGGTGGCGTCATCGCCACTGTCATGGACATATCAATGGGTCACCTCTTGAACCATATTGATGGGCCAGGGAGCACTGTGGAAATGAATACTCAGTACGTGAAAGCTGGACGAGCTGGCTTATTGCGCTGCAAAGGTGAGTTCACCCACCGTGGCCAAGGGATTTCCTTCCTAAGATCAACGCTAACTGATTCCGCTGGAGATGTTGTTGCATTCGCCACTGCAACGTGGAAGCGTCTCAAGTCTGTATAGTATTTTATGTGTTTGAATTTCGTGTTTAAGGAGTACTTCAACTATCACTCAAGGTATTATTTTGGGTGCCATTCATCAACCGGTTCGTGGTCTTACGGCGTATCTTTAAAACCAATTTAGGGATGAGTTGTAAGACTAAGATTGAGTCAGTCGAGCAGATCGATGTAAGACGTTCCTAGACTACGTGTTTCAGACAATTACCCGCCCATTGCCACCTTGGTTACCGTAACAACGATCTAACCGCTAGGGTAACTGTCGGATCTAGGTTGATCCGGATGGCATAAAGAATTAGGTTGAAACATCGCGGCGCTGGGTACGCTCTGATGCTGGTTATGTGCTCAATGCTTCGCCTTGAATGCCTTGCATGCACGCTCCGCTGCGTCGAACGTTAGTTGCAAGTCTTCCTGTGTATGGCGAATGGATACAAAACGACGATTGTTGGGCAGGATAAATAGACCCTGTCGTATCAATTCTGTCTCGAACACTGCGAGCTTGCGTGTATCGGTAGCGAGGATATCGCGCCAGTTTTGCGGCGGAGCATCTGTGAAGAGCATGTGCCACATCGGCCCTTCACCAAATACCAGTATGCCCATATTATGGCGATTAAAAACTGCCTGAAGGCCGTGGCGAAGCTGGTTAGAAATATCGAATACGCGCTCGTACAACCCAGGTTCCTCTAATATATCCAGAGTGGCGAGAGATGCGGCGCATCCGAGGGGATTGCCTTGGAGCGTACCGTTTTGATAAACATAGCCTCCGCCCCCCTTGTTGCTGGGGTCGGCCTGATCCATAATTTCTGCGCGCCCGGCCAAGGCTCCCATAGGTAACCCTCCCCCGATGATCTTACCGTAGGTCGCCAGATCCGGTGCGATATCGAAATAGGCTTGTGCGCCCCCCAGCCCGTATCGCAGCCCAGTAACCACTTCATCGAGAATCATGACGATGCCGTGCTGGTGTGTCAGCTCGCGTACGGCGGCTAAGAAACCTGGTTGGGGTGAAATGATTCGCTGAATCGGTTCAACAATGATCGCGGCAATCTCGGAGCCATGTTGCTTCAGAATTGCAGCCAAGGTATCCACATCATTGTATGGCGCTACTAACAGGAGATCTTGGACGCATTTCGGGATGCCGGCCGTATCCGGCACGGGAGTCGGGAAGTTAGCCAGATTTTTCGGTGCTGTACTGACTTGAGCGTAGTCATGTGAGCCGTGATATGCCCCCTCGAACTTTAGTATCTTTTCACGCCCAGTGTGGGCTCGGGCAAGCCGCATGGCATGGAATGTGGCGTCTGATCCGGAGGTTGTGAACCTCATTCTTTGTGCGCAGGGTAGATGTTCTTGCAGTCGTCTGGCGACTTGAACTGCTTGTTCGTTTAAGTAGGCAAAAAAATGAGTGCCGCGCGAGACTTGCTCAACTATTGCCTTTTGGATCATAGGGTGGGCGTGGCCGACGAATAAGGTGCCTGACCCCAGCACATAGTCAATGTATTCATTGCCCGATGCGTCCCAAAAACGGGAGCCGTCTCCCCGGCTGAATACGAAACGGACGTCCTCAGGCAACGCATTACCCCCTAAGACGCCACCGGGAAATAGTTGGCGCGCATCAGCGAGCAAGTCGATCTCCATTTCCGTGACGCAGTCCTGACGACCGAAAGTGTTTCGGGGAGGAGTTGAAATGCTGGATGGAGTCATGGCGAAAAGCTTTTTGGTCGTTAAAAAATTACTTTTAAAGTACATTGTATACCATAATAACTTAAAAATAGTGACGGAGATAAATGCGGTTGATACGGGTATGAATTCGGTCGGGGTCGCGTGAGCAGTTGATTTGTTGGCAAAACTACAAGCAGGATCAAAATATGTGGGTTTTCATACTTGAGGCGATGGTCAATATCCATCTAATTTGTTCCAAAAAAATATCCAATTCGATGGTGGTAAATAAAGCAGATTTTTTGCGTCGTCGACGCTGTTAGCTAAAGGGCTTAGCGACGTGTTGAGAGGGAAAACGAGCATTAACAAGCGCCTATATTTTCTTGACAGCCCTAAAATAAAATGTATTCTGGATACAAAGATCAAACAATAAGCATTTTTGTAGTTATTTCCTGTAAGAAACTAAAAATAGGAGAGCCGGTGTCCGATTTCATTGAAGCAGCGATCATCCATGAAAGTTTGGCGTCGATTGTGCGCGAGATGCGCACGGGTATGGTTAGATCTTCCTATAGTTCGATCATCTACGAAGGTTATGATTTTTCATGCGCGCTGGTCGATCCAGCGGGACAACTCGTCGCTCAGTCCGGAGAAGATCACCCTTTTCATATCATTCCAGTCGCCTGGAGCGTGCGCAGCTTGCTGGAGGCGGGAGCCACCATAGAAACGGACGATATCTTCCTCCATAACGATCCCTACACCGGCGGCACGCACCTCAACGACGTCGCGGTTGTTTACCCCTTGTTCCATGGCGGCAAGCTAAGATTCTTTATCGTTGTCCGATCACACTGGGCGGATATAGGTGGGACCACGCCCGGCAGCCTAAGTGGTCGGGCTGAAGAAATCCTGCACGAAGGGCTACGTCTCTCCAATCTTAGGATATCGAAGTCCAAGCCATCCGAACTGATGCGTCTCATTTACGATAACGTGCGCATTAACGATGAGGCCAAAGCCGATTTCAACGTGGTATTGGGTACCTGCAGGGTTGCTGAGAATCGACTTATCGCCTTGCTGAATCGATACGGAGCAGCAGGGGTCGAAAAAGCCGTGGCCACCATGCTTGATGCATCCGAGCGCAGAATGAAAGTTCGCCTGGAAGGACTGCCTTCGGGCACTTATCACGGAATATCCTATCTGGACGGGAATTCCGTCGAAAAATTCCCATTACGTGTACAGGTTGCGCTCACCATTAGGGACGGATTTGTTGAGGCGGACTTTGCCGGTACGGCAAGCCAAGTGCGTGCGCCTCTGAACGCCGGTATCGCAATCGCGCCCACCAGCGTCATGACCATCATAAAAAGCTTTCTGGATCCCACCGGGGTCCTGAATTCTGGGTCGTTGCGCACGCTGGCTGTTTCGGTGCCGCCTCGCACGATACTAAGCGCCGAGTATCCCGCTCCCTGCGGAGGACTCAATGAGGTTCGCTTTGCCGCCGATGCCGCCGTGATGGCTGCCCTTGCCAAGGTCATTCCCGAGCGGATGACTGGTGATGTGCGAGGCACATCGAATCACACATATATCGGTGGCACCGATACAGTGCGTAACAAGTCATTTATTTTTTATGAGTATCCCTCCGGCGGTACCGGAGGCTCGTCCTTTGGCGATGGCAACCATGCAGTGCGGGCATTCAATGAGGGCGAGAATGTGTCAATTCAATCGGGTGAGGTCATCGAGCAGATCTACCCGATCCGGGTACTGCAAAACGAGTTGCGGCCGGATAGCGGTGGGGCTGGGCGTGCGCGCGGAGGCTGCGGCTTGGTGCGCCGAGTCGAGGTACTTTGCGATGACGCTCGATTCTCGTTGCTGTCGGATCGGCAGCTCATACCACCGTTTGGCGTTAACGGTGGAAGATCGGGCGCGGCAAATCATTACGAGGTGTGGCGGTCGGGTCGGAAAATAATCTTTAGCAGTTTTCCGGGAAAAGTGAGTAACTTTCCGTTGCTTAAGGGCGACGTCATTTGCATGCGGAGTTCCGGAGGTGGTGGCTACGGCTCATCGGCCGACCGATCCCTAGAGCGGATTACCGAGGATCTCGCCGAAGGGTTGGTTACCGAGGCTGGGTTGGTCGGCTATGCGGTAGCTCGTGATGAAAATGGCTTGCGCAGGCTCGAGCACAAGGACGAAGTCACAGTTTGCGTCGTCTGGCAGGATCTCGATGATGATCAGCTCGATTTATGCAGGCTGGGTAGCGAGCCTGCAACGGCGCTCAATGTTCAGGTCGGTCAGCTCCTCGAACTCACCGACGGCGTGGGTCCCCCGTTGCGACTCTGGGTTGAAGTCATTGTCCAAGGAGAAGGCGTAAATTTGCGAGCAGCATTGCGTAAAGTGCTGCGAGGTAGCACGTTAATGACTTTGCGGGCCTTGCCGTTTCACAGACCGGTAGAAGCAAGTGTCTGACGTGTCTGCCCCTTTCCGTCGCTCTCGCACCACAAGCACTTTATTAGTGCGGCTGCAGCAGCCGGCTATTTAGGCAACTAGGATTCTAAGATATGGCCTTAAATAGCGAGATACTTCCATCGAAGCTGATTATTGGTATCGATGTAGGCGGCACCTTTACCGACGTGACGGTTTGGCATAAAAGCACGGGCCTGACAGCAGCGTTCAAGGTTCTTTCCAATCGCACAGCTCCAGATCAAGCAATTCTGCAGGGTTTGCATAAGGCCGCAGTGAACCTAAGTGACGTCGAGCGCATCGTGCACGGTACAACTGTGGCAACGAACGTTGTTCTTGAAAGGCGCGGACCGCCCATTGCGATGATCACCACGACGGGCTTTCGTGATGTGGTAGAGCTTGGGCGAACTACGAGGATGGTCCCCAATACGCTCTATGATCCGTATTTTCGAAAGCCGCCAGCCTTGGTTAAGCGCCGTGATCGCTACTGTGTAGACGGGCGAATTGAAGCGGACGGTAGCATCTCTACGGCCTTGGATGAAACGGCCTTGCATCGCCTTGGCGCCTTGATTGCCGCTGACGGCGTAGAAGCTGTGGCCGTCTGCCTGTTCAACTCATACCGAAACCCAGTGCACGAGATTCGCGCGGCAAAGATCATCAGCGAATATGTCGAGTTAGTCTCTGTTTCCCATGAAGTTCTGAATGAAATACGCGAGTATGAGCGCTTTTCCACTTGCGTAGTCAATGCATACATAATGCCAGTGATGGTGCGCTACGTGCAGCGGCTGGTGGGGGCGCTAAATAGTCAGCATTACCAGGGTGCTTTTTACACAATGGGGTCGAACGGCGGACTGCTCTCCAATCGCATGGTTGAGACAAAACCGGTGCGTACGATCCTCTCTGGTCCTGCGGGCGGAGTGGCGGCATCATGCGCACTCATGGGCGATCTGGGCATTGAAAACTTCATTAGCTACGATATGGGAGGGACGAGCTCAGATGTCTCCCTAGTCTGCGGCGGCCGTTGGCCGCAAAAGCGCGAGACGATCATCGATGCGATCATCATCAAGGTTCCCCAGATCGATATCAATACGATCGGCGCGGGAGGCGGGAGCATCGCATACCTGGACGAGGGAGGAAGTCTTCTGCTGGGCCCCGAAAGTGCTGGTTCCAATCCGGGCCCCGCATGTTACGGCAATGGCGGCTTGAAGCCGACCTTGACGGATGCGAATGCAGTATTGAGGCGGCTGGGGGGCAATCAAACTCTGGGCGGTACGCTGACTATCGACGCCGGCCTGGCCGACGCAGTTCTGCAGCCTCTTGCAAAGCAAAAGGGTGTCACGATTCAGGAAATGGCCAACGGTGTTGTGGGCCTGGCGGTCGCTAAAGCCGCTGCTGCAATCTATGAGGTGTCTGTTGCCCGGGGACATGATCCGCGTCAATTTACTCTGTTGCCGTTTGGCGGCGCCGGACCGCTCCATGCATGTGAGGTGGCGCAGGAACTTGGCATCGATCACGTGTGCGTGCCGTGCAATCCTGGTGTCTTTTCTTCGTTTGGCAGCTTATGCACCGCTGTGAGTAAGGATCGGTCGCGTACCTTGCTCAAGCTCCTGGATAAATCGCTGCTGGATGAAATTCGTGGCGTGGCGCAGGTCTTCGAGCAGGAGATCCGGGCCGAGATCGCAGGTGAGGGCTTGGATACCAAGGGGTATCGCTCGACCTGGCAACTCGACGCTCGCTATTTGGGTCAAGCGCATGAAATCACTATCACCGTAACGTCCGAGTCGGCCCTCGGAGACGTTCAGGATATTTTTTGCCAGGAGTTTGCGCGCGAGTTTGGCAGGCTTGATCAGGATCGTTCGATAGAGATCGTGAACGTTCGCATTATTGGCCATCTTCCGGCCAATCGTCCGGCCTTTCAGGAGATTCGCCAGGGGGGCGGCGCACATCCCGTCGAGTTTCGAGAACTATATCTTAACGGGGGCTGGAGTAACTGTTCTGTCTATGACCGAACTGAACTGCATCAGGGCGATTGGCTACCGGGACCTGCCATTGTTGAGGAGATGAGCGCCACGCTTTACGTGCCGGTGGGTTGGACCTTGACGGTCGGCCGCCTCGGGGAGCTGAACATTCGATATGCCCAGTGATAAATCATATGTGTCAAAGGTATTCATTTAAGAGTTAGCAGAGGGGCTTTCATAGCGTCAAGCCGAACGCCGCATTGGCAAGAGCTTGAAGCGAAAAAAGCTAAATTTATCGACCAACTTATTAACCAACTAGGAAAGGATATGTGAAGTCTTTGTGGGGTAGTGAAGTAGAAAAAGTGAAGTGATGTGAAACAGGTCAGACCAGGACGAGCTAATCCTGAATGGTTTGTCGGATGTAAAAAGTCCGCTCTTGAAGATGAGGTGTTTGTCAGGGGATATGCATCGGGTCAGCAGGCGAGTCTGGGAAACCAGACGGACCATGCAATAAAGACCGGATACATGAGACTCGCCGACTTCTTTGCAACACAACACAAATTTCTCTTGCTATCCGGGAGGCATCCATATGGGCAGACATGAAATCAATTAAAAAACTAGCTATATTTTTGACCGCGATATGTGTTGTAACGTCCGCGGTTTCTCAGCCCGTTAAGAAGACGGATGTAACAATAATGCTGACCCAGGAGCCTCCGCAACTGACATCGGCCTTCAACACGACATTACCAAATGGCGTAGTGGGGACTAAAGTGTTGGAAGGTTTACTGGCCTACGACGAAAAGATGCAGCCGAAACCAAGCTTGGCGACTTCTTGGTCTGTCAGCAATGACGGCTTGGAGTACACCTTCAAGTTGCGTCCCAATGTGAGTTGGCATGACGGGCAGCCGTTTACGTCAGCCGATGTGGCATATTCAGCGATGAATGTCTGGAAAACCCTGCATCCTAGGGGACGTATTATATTCTCTTCTTTGACTGCTGTGAATACCCCTGATCCACTCACGGCGGTATTCAAGCTCTCCAAGTCCTCGCCGGTTCTACTCAGCGCTTTGCACTCCTACGAAAGCCAGATCCTGCCCAAGCATCTTTATGATGGAACTGATGTCACCTTAAACCCTTGGAATCTGAAGCCTATCGGGACTGGTCCGTTCGTGTTTAAGGAATGGCGGCGCGGGCAATACATCATGTTGGAGCGTAATCCAAATTATTGGGATAAGCCCAAGCCTGCCATTGAAAGGGTGATATTACGTCTGTTTGTGGATCCGGGTGCCCGCTCGGCGGCATTCGAGACTGGCAGCGCAGATATAGGTTATTTTTCGCCTGTAACACTGGCCGATGCAGAAAGACTCAAAAAACGGACCGACATGATGATCACAACGAATGGTTATCAATATGCGACGCCCATGTTCTTCATGGAACTAAACTTGCGTAATCCTCCTCTGAATGATGTGCGTGTTCGACAAGCCATCTCGCATGCAATTGATCGGCAGTTTATCATTAAAAATATATTCATGGGTTATGCAACACCAGCGACTGGCCCCATACAGTCATCGTCGCAATTTTATGAGCCGAATGTCGCGCAGTATCCATATGATCCGGCCAAGGCCAATGCCTTGCTGGACGAGGCCGGTCTCAAGCGCGGCCCGAATGGCATGCGGTTTCGAATCACCCATGATCCGGTTCCCCAAAACCAAGAACATGCTCTTACAGCTGATTACGTAAAACAAGCCCTAGCAGTAGTAGGTATCGACGTCGAGATTCGTAAACAAGACTTGGCGAGTCAAATTAAGCGAGTGTCCTCGTGGAATTTTGATATGTCCAGCAATCCGCTTTTTGCAATGTTCGACCCCGCATTGGGCGTCACACGGCTGTTTTGGTCTGGAAATATAAAGCAAGGTATTCCTTTCACGAATGTTTCAGGTTTCAGCGATCCACTCATGGATTCTTCGATCGAGGCGCAGTCGACTGAACGAGATCTTAAAAAGCGTATAGCGCACTTTTCGGTATTGCAAAAAATCGCTCAACAGCAGGTGCCTCTCATTTATCTGCTCGAGGTGAATTACCTGACGATTGCCAACAAGCGGTTGAATGGACACACCGTTGACGGAGCTGCGCCATTCTCAAGCTTTGCAGACGTGAAGATTGATTGATCACATGGCCAATGCCTTGTCGTTGGAAAAGGTTTTACGAAACCGAGCTCGTCGGCGCTTTGGGCTGTTGCTGCTCAAGCGCCTCGGCGAAGCCCTACCGACAGTACTGGGCATCATGGTCCTGAATTTTTTGCTCCTGAATTCCGCGCCGGGAAATGCTGTTGATGCTCTGGTTGGCATCATGGGGGCATCCGATCCGGAGTTCGTCGCCCGGATGACGGCTCAATTTGGGTTAGATCGTTCCATGCCCGAAAGACTGGCGATCTATATCGGTAACTTGTTCACATTCAACCTTGGAAATTCATACTACTTCAATCGTCCTGTGGCGGATCTAATTTTCGAGCGTCTAGGGGCCACATTGCTTTTAATGTTGTCGAGTATTGGATTAGCCGTCGTGGTGGGTGTCACGCTTGGCATCACCTCCGCTCGTTATTTCAACACCCTTCTGGATCGTGTGATCGGGTTGATTGCCCTATTGCTTTATGCGATGCCAGTTTTTTGGGTGGGCTTGATGCTCATCATCCTTTTTTCAGTAAAGCTGGAGTGGTTTCCTATGGGCGGAGCATCGACGATCGGAGCGGACAATGGCCCCTTTTATGCGGCGGTTGATGTGCTTAGGCATCTCGCCTTGCCGATGATTACCCTTTCGCTTTACTTTATTGCAACTTATACCCGTTTGATGCGTGCCAGCATGCTCGAGACGCTTCACAAGGACTATATCCGAACCGCGCGCGCTAAGGGCGTTCCCGAGCGAGCCATTGCATACCGGCATGCTTTGCGCAACGCGCTCTTGCCCGTTGTAACCGTGATCGGTGTTCAGATGGGTGCATTGCTTGGAGGATCGGTGATTGTCGAAACGGTCTTTGGTTGGCCGGGTTTGGGGCGACTTGCCTACGAAAGCGTGGTGCAGCGTGATTTCAATGTGTTGCTGGGCATTCTGTTCATGAGCTCAATCGTTGTCTTGACCGTAAACCTCTTGATTGATCTTGTTTATGCAAAGCTAGACCCTCGCATTGAGATTTGAACAATATGGCTAAACAGAACGATTTTTACCGGCGTTTTTCGCGCAATTGGTCTGGCCTGGTCGGGCTGGTATTCCTCATTCTGCTCACTGCCGTGGCGCTTGCTGCCGATAAGCTTTATCCGGGCAGTCCGCTCCAAATGGCGGGACAACCGATGATATGGCCATTTTCCGATGCCGCCTTTCCTTTGGGCACCGACCGTCTGGGGAGAGATCTGGCCGCGCAGCTTGCGCATGGCGCGCGCATTTCGCTGATGATAGGCCTGAGTGCGACCGTCTTTGCCCTTTTGCTCGGGTTGCTGGTCGGCTCGCTGGCTGGATACTTCAGGGGGTGGGTTGATTCAATCGTGATGAGGTTTTGTGACCTCGTCGCAACCGTACCACCTTTTTTGTTGGCGCTCGTGATCGTCGCAGTCCTAGGGCCAAGCACCCTTAAGGTCGCGCTGGCCATCGGCGTTTCGTCCTGGCCGCCTATCGCTCGCATTGTCCGCGCCGAGTGTTTGGCCTTGCGTGAACGTGAGTTTGTGCTGGCGGCGGTGACGGCGGGCATGTCTGATCTTCGGATTGTGTTGACGCAGGTGCTGCCCAATGCGATGACACCTGTAATCGTGATGTCCTCGATTTTGGTGGCAAGTGCGATTCTGAATGAGTCCTCGCTTGCGTTTCTGGGCTTTACGGATCCAAATACGGTTTCGTGGGGTATTGTGATTGGCAATGGCAAGTCTGAACTTCGTACAGCGTGGTACATCGTGATGCTTCCCGGATTTGTAATACTGCTCACCGTCCTAGCGCTTAACCAAGTCAATGATGCGCTCAATGACGCACTAAATCCGCAACTCAAGGATCGCTGAGATGGTGACGCTAGAGGTCAAGGGTTTACGCACAAGTTTCTTCACCTCCTCCGGCGTGTTGCCTGCCTTGGTCGACGTTGATCTATCGGTGGACGCCGGAGAAACTTTGGCCGTGGTTGGTGAGTCGGGGAGCGGTAAGAGCCTCACGGCGCTGTCCATCATGCGCCTCATAGCTGACCCTCCAGGGCGCATAGTGGGGGGGCAGGTACTCCTTGAGGGTATAGATTTGCTAGCCCTGCCTGAAAAAGAAATGCGTGCAGTCCGGGGCAATCGTATGTCGATGATCTTTCAGGAGCCAATGACCTGCCTCAATCCAGTCATCACCATCGGCGATCAGATCGCGGAGGCCTTGCTCATGCATCGGCCGATCAGTCGGCGCGCGGCGCGTGCCCGTGCTCTGGAGATGCTCGATCGGGTTCGTATCCCCGATCCTCACCGCAGGTTGGACGATTATCCTCATCAGTTGTCCGGCGGGATGCGTCAAAGAGTGATGATCGCAATGGCCATTGCCTTGGAGCCCCGCGTCCTGATCGCAGATGAACCGACAACAGCTTTGGATGTAAGCATCCAGTCTCAGATATTAGAGTTGCTGCGTACACTGCAAAAAGAAGAAAGAATGGCGATGATCTTTATTACACACGATCTCGGTGTGGTAGCCGAAATCGCGGACAGGGTAATGGTGATGTACTCTGGCAGAACCGTCGAGCAGGCGCCTGTGGAGACGATTTTCGACGACCCGCGCCATCCATATACACAGGGCTTGCTGGGCAGTATTCCAGATCCTCTTCGCCGTCGGCAACGGCTAAGCGAGATACCAGGAACAGTCCCCCTTCTTGATGGCCGCCCGTCAGGATGTTCGTTTGGTCCCCGGTGCTCCTTGGCATCAGATCTTTGTCGTGTGCAGGTGCCACCATTGATTACGATACGCGGGGTGCATGTCGTGGCCTGTGTGCACTCAAATCATCGGGCAGACCTGTTATGAGTGAAGGCGCCCAAATATCCCTCTCGCCTGAATCGGGTTTAGCCATGAGCGGACCCGATTTGTTGGAAGTCGAAAACGTCGTGATGCAGTACCCAAACGGAGTGCAAGCGGTCGCCGGGGTATCCATTAAAGTTCGGCGAGGTGAAACGCTGGCGATTGTGGGTGAGAGTGGCTGTGGCAAGTCGACGCTCGCTCGCGTGATAATGCGTATCCTGGTGCCGAGTGGTGGCAAAATCATATTCGATGGTGAAAATATCAGTCGATTGGGGCAACGTCAGCTCAAGCGGATACGGGCTCGCTTTCAGATGGTTTTTCAGGACCCATACGCATCCTTGAACCCGCGCCAGACAATACGCAGCACGCTTGAGGCGCAGTTGTCCTTATTGTCTATCACCCGAGAGGAGCGCAAACATCGAGTTGAGGAGATCATTGAAAGGGTGGGGCTGGACCCGACCGCTCTAGATCGGCTACCCCATGAGTTTTCGGGTGGCCAGCGTCAACGAATCGGGATTGCTCGTGCCTGCATCGTGAGGCCCGACTTGTTGGTATGCGATGAGCCAGTGTCCGCCCTGGATGTTTCAATACGGGCGCAAATACTAAATTTGTTGCTTGATATGCAGCGCGAACGCGGCATTGCCATGTTGTTCATTTCACATGATATGTCCGTCGTACGACACATGGCGGATTCAGTCGCAGTAATGTATCTGGGACGGATCGTCGAAATTTCCACGGTCGATGAGTTATTTGCCAATCCGCGCCATCCCTATACAGCCGCCCTTTTACTTTCGGTGCCTGTGACGCATCCGCGCGATCGCAACCGCAGCCGTGTCCCCGTGTATGGTGATCCGCCTAGTCAATCGAAACCACCTTCGGGTTGCTCATTTCATCCGCGCTGCTCAAGTGCCGGGGACCTGTGCCTCAGTGACAGGCCGACCCTGCGTGGCAACGGCGTCTCTGAAGTGTTGGTCGCCTGTCATTTCCCATTAAATGGCAACACTATGCAGCGGTTCAGCGCATGATAAAAGGGTTTGCTACATCAGGGTTGGTTGAGATCCATACCGATTTGAGTTGTAGATATTCCTTGATCGCGTCGATGCCGCCCTCACGGCCTACGCCGCTGCGCTTGTAGCCTCCGAAGGGCGACATATAGCTCAGTGCGCGGTAGGTATTGATCCATATTGTGCCTGCCTGGATACGTTCTGCGGCACGAAGGGCGCGTGCGATATCGCTGGTCCAAACGCCCGCGCCCAGGCCATAGCAGGTGTCGTTGGCAATGGCGTAGGCATCCTCTTCGGTGTCAAATGGAATGATGGCAAGTATGGGTCCAAAGACCTCTTCGCGCGCAATCCTCATGCTGTTGTTTACATTGGTGAAAATCGTCGGCTGGACGAAGCGCTCCCCGGCCAGGCCAGCTACGCGAATCGATTCCCCCCCCAGGACGCAGCGTGCGCCTTCGCTTTTTGCGATGGCGATGTATTCCATCACCTTTTTGAATTGCGGGGCGGTAGCAATAGGTCCGATGTGTGTGGTGTGATCCATCGGATCGCCGATATGGGCTGCGCCAGCGACGGCAACAAGCCGCTCGACCAATTGGTCGTGTATCGACCGCTCTACCAGTAATCGTGAACCGGCGATGCACGTCTGGCCCGCCGCAGCGAATATTCCGGAGATGACGCCCATGATGGCAGCCTCTAGGTTGGCGTCGGCGAACACGATATTGGGTGACTTACCTCCTAGCTCAAGAGATACATGCTTGATCGTGCGGGCGGCTGCCTGATAAATAAGCTGTCCCGATATGTCGGATCCTGTGAAAGCAATTTTGGCGATACCCGGATGCTCTACTAGGGCCGCCCCGGCTTCATTGCCGAAGCCCGTGACTACGTTGACCACTCCTGGCGGAAAACCCGCTGACTCAAACAACTTCGCAAATGTGAGCGTCGAAGCTGAGGTGAATTCGGATGGCTTGATGACCACGGTATTGCCTGCCGCCAGTGCCGCAGCTAGTTTCCAAGAGAGCAACAACAAGGGTGAGTTCCATGGGGTAATCATTCCGATCACGCCCAAAGGTTCGTATCGGGTGAAGTTGAAGATATCCGCCTTATCGGTTGGGATTACGCTACCTTCGATCTTGTCAGCCAGTCCACCATAGTAGCGATACCATTGAGCGATGTAATGGGTCTGCGCAGACATTTCCGCATAAAGTTTGCCATTGTCTTGCACCTCAATTCTCGCAAGTTCATCCGCATGGATATCGATGAGGTCTGCGAGCCTGCTCAAGTGACGCCCGCGTAGGTATGGTTTGAGCCCCGCCCACCCAGGGAATGCAAGGGTTGCTGCATCCACTGCTCGGTTGATGTCTGGTGCTGTCCCTTGTGCTATGTGCGCCCAGTCTTGTCCGGTGCATGGGTTGTCCGACGGGAAATACTGACCGGTTTCAGGCGGCTGACTGCGCCCCCCTATGTAGTGTTCAAACTGCTGAGTGGTTCTTTGTTCCTTGCGATCGTGTGACATAAAAATCCTTTCTAAATCATCTCGAATATGTTTGCCAATTATCCGCCGAATAGACATAACAGTGAGCCAGATTTTTTTCACAACAAAACCTCTCAAGGTCGCGAAAAAGTAATAGTCCGAGGCAGTGCAAGCTTGGCTTAAAGGCTAGTACCACTGAATAGAGTGAGCGGTGATCAAAAAGCAAAAGTGTAGTAATTCACCGGCGTGATGAGAATGCTAAGTCAACAAAGACGTGCGCGGCAGGAGCTACTCGACAACAACAATATCTGTGACGATAGGTGTGGTCAGTAACCACCACAAGCTGTCGATGGACACTACATTGACGAATCAAAGCAACACTTGTTAGAAGATAAATTATGGTGCTTTAAATTTTGGCAGATACTTGATAAATTGCAAGTTCATCGCAGCAAAACGTTCGATTTTTGTAATTTGGCACAGCGCGAAGATTGATTTGTTTTATTTATCAAGTTACAACCAACAGCTCAACTCTGAATATCGGCAAGCGCTGGCGGAACGAACCAAAGCAAACATCTCGCGAAGCGAGTGTGAGAATGGCAATGTCAGAACAAAACTCCTAGCGCAGGTTATTAGCTAATTTCAGGAACGCTACGTACGTTATGTAGATTGAAGCAGCACAGGTTCACATTACTAACAATGACTATGTATCCAATTGATAGCTTAACCCAGCAAGGCATCAGCATTAATAAAACTGTAGCCCAGGGCACTGGCAACCGCTTGATAGGTAACCTTACCCTGGGCAACGTTCAATCCGTTCTTCAGGTGCAGGTTGTATTTAAGGGCATGCCTCCAGCCCGTGTCGGCCAGAGCAACTGCATAGCCAATGGTTGCGTTATTGAGGGCAAAGGTGGAGGTGCGGGCCACGGCGCCAGGCATGTTGGCAACACAGTAATGCACCACGCCATCCACAAGGTAGGTCGGTTCGTCATGCGTTGTGGCATGCGACGTCTCAAAGCAGCCTCCCTGATCAATCGCCACATCAACCACCACAGCACCTTTTTTCATTCGCGATATCATGCTGCGTGTCACCAGCTTGGGCGCCGTCGCGCCGGGAATCAGCACACCGCCAATGACCAGTTCGGCATCAAGCACGGCATCTTCCACACTTTGCTCGCTGGAATACATCGTATTTATTCGGTTACCAAATACCAAATCTAGCTGGCGCAAGCGATCTACGTTTTTATCTAGCACCGTCACCCGCGCTCCCATTCCCACCGCTATCTGCAAGGCATGCGTACCCACGACACCAGCACCGATTATCACAACATGGGCCGCCGGCACACCGGGCACACCGCCCAGCAAAACGCCCATACCACCCTTGGATTTTTCCAGATGTGACGCACCGGCGTGAACCGCCATGCGGCCGGCCACTTCGCTCATGGGTGCGAGAAGGGGCAAGCCGCCACCAGGGCCGGTAATGGTTTCATAGGCAATGCACACTGCACCAGATTTTACGAGTGCAGCAGTCTGCTTCGGATCAGGTGCCAGGTGCAGGTAAGTGAAAAGAATTTGATCCGGGCGAAGCATGGCGCACTCTAGGGGTTGCGGCTCTTTAACCTTAACGATCATGTCGGCCTTGGCAAAGACATTCCGCACGTCAGCTGTCAGAGTGGCACCTGCCGACTGATACTGCTCGTCGGTCAAACCAATCTCAGCTCCGGCACCGCTTTGTACCAGAACAAAATGTCCCCGCGAAGTTAGTTCGCGTACGCTGGCTGGTGTGAGACCCACGCGGTATTCGTGGTTTTTGATCTCCTTTGGTAATCCAATAAGCATAATGTAATTTATCGAGTGTATGGAAAACTGAGCATCTCGCATTCAAGCAAATTCCAAAAAAAAAGAATTTCACGCTGTTTGGCTAATGCTTTTTGTTTGAGGCATTTATCAAGTCGTCAATTTGCGTCGGTTGGTAACAAGGCGCGTTCTGGTCGATCACAATCACTAGGTCAACTCCAAAGTAAACGGCTCGGCCGTGATAATGAAGAGGAAGTTAATGAAAATTGCTCAATTACTCGTAGGAGAATCTAAAAATTACTAGGAGACATGGACAAGAAATCTGATTTTTAATAAATCTTAGTATACTATATACAAAAATTAACAAAAGAGAATTTAATGCCACAAGCCAAAATATACGGAATCCGCGAAAATATCGTACCAATACGTAACGCTTTGTCAGATGCCATAAATGAAAGTATTTCATCGGCGTTCCAGTTTCCTGCCGAGAGGCGGCTGCAGCGATTTTTCCCGATGAACAGGGAGGATTTCATTTATCCTTCCTCTGAGCGTTCGGAGCGCTACATCATCATCGAAATTGAAACCTTTGTGGGACGCAAGCCCGAGACTCTAAAGGAGCTAACACGCCAGATCTATCAAAGGATTTCTGCGGCGACCGGAATAGAGGGCCGCGATATCGATGTCATCATCTCTGAGCAGCCGCGCCACGCGTGGGGCCTGATGGGGTGCCCTGGTGACGAGCAACAACTTACCTACTCAGTTCAGGTCTGAGAAGCTGAAACATAGTTCTGCCCCATCTTGATATGTAAAATAAAAGCACGCATGTAAGTGCTTAATATTTAAGTTTTTGAATTGAATTCAAGTAGTTTCCAATGTTAGCCCAAAGCCCAAGTTTTGCAGTGCCAGAAGTCATCGCGAAAGAACTTACACGGTTCCTAGAAGACCAGATTATTTTTGGTGAATTGCTGCCAGGCGAACGCCTAGTTGAAGAGGAAATTGTTCGTCGCCATGATGTGAGTCGATCCCCCGTTCGTGAATCGTTTAGGATGCTGGAGCAGGATGGTCTAGTGGTGCGCGAGTCGCGTAAAGGTGTGCGGGTCAGCCCCATAGATCTTCGCGATCTCGACGAGGTGTATACGTGTCGAATTACCCTTGACGGTTTGGCTGCGGAAGTCGCCGCGACATGTCGTACCGACGAACACATTGAGCGGATGAGAGCGGTGATCGCAAATTTGAGGGTGGCCCACGACTCAGCCGACTTGCCTAGGTATTTCCGTGAAAATGTGCGATTGACGGACGAGATCTCTGTAGCCTGCGGCAACGCCACCTTGAAACGCTTGCTAAAGACCATTAGCAAGCAGGCTTTGCGCTATCGATGGCTTGCATATAGCCGCGCCCCGGACATGTTGTCATTGTCCCTGGAAGCCAATCAGGAAATCGTGGATGCAATTGCGCGCGGTCGGGGTAAGCACGCACGCATGTTGACAGAGGATATCCTTCAACAGTCATGGAATCGTATACGTGGCTTCTTCCAGACTCCGCCAAAGGAGCCGGGGTAGCAGGAACTGGGAGATGTGCCTAAAATCCCACCAGCATATGCAAAAACAATAGTTTTTTGACGCGCTCGGAGGGGACATCTACCGCCGTTTACCCAAGGCGTATAGCTCTGGTGTTGCGCCTCGAAGCCTTTGTTAGTAAGTGTTGCAAGATGTGGCCTGAAAGCTAAGTTTTATCCGAACTTGAACATCCTCTAAAGTTGTTATCTCAGATAGACAGAAATCTTGTAATGCTCAACCCCTTGTTGAGTCCAGTGAATACCATTGCACCGATCAAATTTGAACTTATGCTGGGCATCTAAATTTGCTGCTTCTTAGGCAATATTGATGATGGTGTTATTGCCTTCTTTGCTGCAAGGTGTGTAAGGTGTTACAAAGTACTTGTTAGGTGACTGGCCGAGACATGATGGTGTTGTTTACCCAATTACAGCATGTACGGGGTGTTTGCCTGCGCAGAAGCATGATTACGCTGGTGCAAAAGCGTTTCATCGCAGCCGGCGAATCGCTTGAAGTTCTTAACGACCCGCAAGTGGAAGCGATGTATTTCGGAACCGGAAAGACGTTTGAAAAAGCCTGCGAGAAATTCCCCACACTGAAAGAGCTCGGATGATGCTACTGGCCGATAGCTTCTTGAGCGATCTGGTCACGGAGAAGAATTTGTTAAGCTAATATAGTACAGCGCAAATCCTATTTAATGTAAACCTCAAAGTTGGTCGTGCCAAGTTAGTGGCACTTATGTGTGGCAACTTTGCGTGCAATATAGCCACGCTCAAAACACCGACGGTAATTCTGTACATGTGATCTAGCAATATCGATTTCGTAAATGTATACATATTAACAAAAGTGCATGCTGGATAAGTGTGAATGGTAATATTTTTCATGTTTGTATACATTTCAACTAGCGAGCTACATCACGCAGGCAGCTTAAAACTGGATTACTTCGCTTTATACCGGCGTATTTTTACCAATTTGACGGTTCTGAAAAACCTGAAAGTCGGCCGTCGAAGCCCACACTATCGGCCTTATAGCCGGGCTGCCGCAGTTTGGAAAAGCAAAGAAACTTTTCAAACTCGTTCCCTACCTTGGCGACATACTCAAAGCATCCGTAGCGGTGAGCAACAAATGCTAATGGTGGTGCTCACGACAATGGGTAATCCCTATCTGGTGTTGCCGGATGACACGCCTGAAGGTGTTGCACCGGTGATAGTTTCGTAAATGGCACAGATTATTTTTGAGCTTAAATCCCAAGGCGCCAGAATTATGTTGTCCGAACAAAACATGCTCTTTGCCGAGCTGGTATCTGATTGCATTTTCAAGCTGTTTAAAGTGCAAATTTGCTACCAACCCAACATAGCCGAATTATCAGCCGATATTGATTCACGGCAGGATTACCTAAGCGTGTAATTAACTAGAAGCAAAAATGCATACAAACCAAATAGCTTTTATCCTCAATGACCAGGCGCAATTTCTCCAAGTGTCAAGCCAGACGACGTTGCTAAATGTCTTACGCAATGATTTTGAACTCAACAGTCCCAAATTTGGCTGCGGCCTGGGTGAATGCGGTGCCTGTACCGTACTTATCGATGGCGTTGCGGCTCGCGCTTGCGTGATACCCGCAGCTGGTGTGGCTGGCCGCAGCGTCACCACGCTTGAAGGGCTAGGCCAGCTGGGCGCATTGCACCCGGTGCAGCAAGCATTTATTGTCGCTCAAGCCGCGCAATGCGGTTACTGCTTGAGCGGCATGATCATGATGACCGTGGCTTTTTTAACCCGTAATCCAGACCCGACAGAGGCCGATATCCACCGCGAGTTATCGGGCAACTTGTGCCGCTGTGGTACGCATATAGAAATAGTCAATGCGGTGCTGCGCGCCGCCGTGTTGATGAAGGAAGCGGCATGACCCGCCGAGCTGACCTGCCCCAGAGTAGAGCAGACTTTCATGCGGCTGACGGAGTATTGCTAGTCACCCGTAAGCCGCCGAAACCAACACCCACTGCAAAGGGGCAGGCCCCCAGCGTGCCGGCAAATCCGCTTGAAGGTGACGAAATTCTGCTGGCGGTTTGGAACGATGGCAGTGTTACTGCTTTGCACGGCCATGTTGATTTGGGCACTGGCATTGCAACAGCGCTTTCGCAAATCGTGGCTGAGGAGCTTGACCTTGAATTAAGCCAGATCTTCATGGTGTTGGGTCATACGGCCAGCGTTCCCAACCAGGGCGCAACGTTTGCTAGCCTGTCGCTTCAAATACATGCAGCTCCTTTAAGGGCTGCCGCTGCGCAAGCTCGAGCCTGGCTGCTAAAGCGAGCGGCCACAATCCATGCTAAGCCAAATGACTACTCTGAGTTGCTGGTAGGCCATATCGAACTAACATTGGATATCGATACACCGGTCAAAGCACCAGCTGATTATCGAATCGTCGGCACGTCAGCGCCGCGCATTGACATCCCTGCCAAAGCAACAGGAGCGCTAACGTTTGTCCACGACATGCGCGTACCCGGAATGTTACATGGCCGTGTCGTACGCCCACCCTATGCAGGCGCTGACCACGGTGATTTTGTGGGCAACACGCTGGCGTCGGTCGATGAGTCGTCTATCGCGCAGATTCCGGGTATTCGCGCGATTGTAATCATCCGGGATTTTGTTGGTATTGTGGCCGAGCGCGAAGAACACGCTGATCAGGCATTGCGCGAGTTACGTGTGAAATGGAAGCCTTGGCCCGGAATGCCCGACCAAAGTAATGTTGCTGAGGCGGTTCTCAACAATCCATCCACCAAGCGCAGGTTGGTGGATATTGGCGATGTTGATGAGGGCATAGCCGCTGCCGATCAAAAAATGGCACGCCAGTACGTGTGGCCGTATCAGTTGCATGCCTCCATCGGCCCCTCGTGCGCGTTGGCGGATTGGCAATCTGACCATCTGACCGTGTGGGCGGGTACCCAAAATCCTCATGTTTTGCGTTCTGATTTATCTCAACTTATTGGCTTGCCAGATACGAAGATCAAGGTCATTCGTATGGAGGCGGCTGGCTGCTATGGCCGCAACTGCGCTGACGATGTGGCCGCTGATGCCGCGCTTCTCTCCCGTGCCGTAGGCTTACCGGTTCGTGTACAGCTCACGAGAGAGCAAGAAAGTGCTTGGGAGCCGAAAGGCTCAGCTCAGCTGATGCAGGTTAACGGCGGGCTTAATTCTGATGGCTCGGTGGCCGCTTATGACTTTCAAACGTCTTACCCGTCCAACGCTGCGCCCACTTTGGCGTTGCTGCTGACCCGCACCATCGAGCCAGTAGCGCAAGCTTTTGAAATGGGTGACCGCACCGCCCGTCCGCCTTATGACTACGCCAATCTTCGCGTAGCGGTTAACGACATGGCGCCGATAGTACGTGCGTCGTGGTTGCGCGGCGTGTCGGGGCTGCCCAACACTTTTGCGCACGAGTCGTATATTGATGAACTGGCCTGTGCGGCTCGCGTTGACCCGGTGGAATTTAGGCTTCGCTACTTGAAAGACCCACGTGCTGTTGAGCTGCTCAAAGCTACCGCTGACAAAGCCGGCTGGCAGCCGCACAGCGCTCCGCAGTCGCAAGCCAGCAATGGCGACATTCTGCATGGCCAAGGCGTTAGCTACGCGCGTTACAACCACAGCAATTGGCCTGGCGTCGGCTCGGCCTGGGCGGCCTGGGTGGCGGACGTCGACGTCAATCGCCGAACCGGTGAAGTACATGTGCGCCGCGTGGTGGTGGGGCACGACGCTGGCACACTGATCAACCCTGCAGGAGTAAAACATCAAATTCACGGCAATGTAGTTCAAACCACTAGCCGTGCATTGCTAGAAGAAGTCAAGTTCAATCCACAAACTTCGACGAATCCTGGAGCGGTAGCCAGCCTTGAATGGGGCAGCTACCCTATTTTGAATTTTAAGGGCGTGCCGATGATCGACATCGTCATTATGCCGCGCCCCGGCGAGCCGCCGCTTGGCGCTGGTGAGTCGTCGTCAGTGCCCGGTACGGCAGCCATTGCTAATGCGATTTTCGATGCCACAGGGGTTCGCTTTCGCCAACCGCCATTCACGCCTGAAGTTGTACTTCGGGGGCTGCAGAAGCTAAATAAGGCTGATTTAGGGTATGAAAAAGATCTGAAGCCCAATAGATACGAGAGTGAGCAGCTGCTGAATAAAAGACAATCTGAAAACATCCTTCCTGCATCTGCTGTCTGGCCTCAGTCGAAAAAACGCTGGCTACAAGCCAGCGCTGTGCTCTCTGGTTTGTTCGGCTTTGCCGCTGCACTAATGGGCTGGCATACGGCGATTGCGCCTATATCGCTAGTCGCGTCCAGCATCTATTCTCCCGCTACGATCGAACGTGGCCGCCAACTGGCTGCATTGGGAAACTGCGCTGGCTGCCACACCGATACTGATGGCTTGCCCAACGCTGGTGGCAAGGCACTAGACACACCGTTTGGCAAAATTTATAGCACCAATCTAACGCCAGACGCAAGCGGTATCGGCCAATGGTCACTGCCAGCCTTTCAACGCGCCATGCGTGAAGGTATATCTCGTGATGGGCATTATTTGTACCCAGCTTTTCCGTACACGTCGTATGCCAAAACGACGGATGATGACTTGACGGCGCTCTACGCTTACCTGATGGCGCAACCTGCTGTAGCCAGCAATCTGCTGCCAACCCAACTTGCCTTCCCTTATAACATTCGTCCTTTGATGGCGGTGTGGAACGGCCTTTTTCACAACACCTCTCCCATCAAGGTAGAAGCAGCACAGACTGCCGAGTGGAATCGCGGTAACTACCTGGTCAACAGCCTGGGCCATTGCGGCGCATGCCACACGCCGCGCAATGCGCTGGGCGCAGAGCAGGGCGGCAAATCGTATTTGGCAGGCTCAGTCATTGACGGTTGGGAAGCACCAGCGTTGACTGCGTTGTCAAAAGCACCCGTGCCTTGGAGCGCTGCTGAGTTGTACCGCTACTTACGCGTGGGTCACACACAGCAGCACGGCATCGCCGCCGGGCCGATGGGTGCCGTTGTAAAAGAGCTTTCGGCACTTCCTAATTCAGACATCGCTGCCATGGCCAGCTACCTTGCGTCGTTTAACGTTCCCATTACGGATGAGCAAAGCCAGGCAAAAGCTCTTGAAGTTGTGGCTAGCGCGCAGCGCTCAGCCTCTAAATTGTTAGGCTCGGGACAGCGCTTGTTTAGCGGCGCATGCGGCTCTTGCCATCACGATGGCGACGGTCCGACTTTGCTTGGCGTGAATCCACCGCTGGCGTTAAACAGTAATTTTTACAGCTCGAGGCCGGACAATGTTGTAAACATTATTTTGAACGGTCTGCGCGAGCCTGCGACGCAAGATATTGGCTTCATGCCAGCCTTTAAATACGCCTTGAGCGATACACAAATTGCAGAGCTGGTTAGCTATATGCGCAGCCGTTATGCGCCGGGTGAAGCGGCTTGGCCTAATTTGCCAGCTGAGATCGCGCGTTTGCGAAAAACTGCCAGTGATTGATTGATTATTGAATCTTGACTCAGTTGATCTATTGTGTATCAAGCGAGCAATAATTCGATTAGATTTGAAGGTAAAAGTCATCATAAAAATGGAAACAAAACCATTGGTTCTCAGTCTTTGTGGCCAGGAGCCAAGCCAGTTCAATTAACCACCGTACCAGGAGTTTCATGATGTTAATTAAGAACCTGAACGGTCTAATTGTGTGCGCGACTGCACTTATGCTGCCCGCGATTTCACAGTCACAATCGCTCGCATGCCCAAATAACTCTGTGCGGCTCGTCGTGCCTTGGTCCGCCGGTGGGGCGGCTGATGCGGTGGCACGCTTTTTGGCGGTTCCTCTATCGCAGCGCATCAACATGTCAGTGATTGTAGAAAATAGAGCTGGCGCCGGAGGCACCATTGGAACAGAGCAGTTCGTTCGTGAGAAACCTGACGGCTGCACGCTGCTTCTAGCGACCAGTTCTACCAATGCAGCAGCACCTTATCTATATGCGCGGCCGGGGTTTGATCATTTGAGGGACTTCACGCCCATTGCCTTCATTTCCACCATTCCAAATGTTTTGGTGGTCAACGCTTCATCGCCTTACAGGAGCCTTGAGCAACTTCTCGCCGACGCCCGTGCCAAACCGGGGACGCTGAATTACGGGTCTGGAGGAAGCGGCTCGTCGCAACATCTGGCTGGAGCCTTATTTAAGAATATGACTAATATTGACATTGTGCATGTCCCATATAAAAGTAGCGCGCCAGCAGTTGCAGACGTGATGGGTGGACATGTGACCATGGTGCTTGACACCGGCTCGCTTGTTCATATCCGGGGCGGCAAACTCCGTGGACTAGCTGTTGCATCAAAAACTCGCTTGGCCGTTTTACCGGAATTACCTACCTTCGATGAAGCGGGTGTGCTAGGTTTGTACGCTTCTTTCTGGACTGGAATCATGGGCCCAGCTAATATGCCCAAAGTCTTAGTAGACAAGCTCAACAACGCCGTAAACCTAGTCTTGCAGAATCCGCCAACAAATAAGCAGTTGATCGACATGGGCGGTGAGGTTCGTGCCGATACTCCAGAGGCATTTGCCAACTTCATGCAAAACGAAATCAAGCGTTATGCCGAGATCGTGAGAATTTCTGGCGCAAAACAGGAGTAGTACATCAGCATTTCCGACGTCAGAGTGTGTGATACGAATAGGGGTACTTGATTAAAGAAGGGTTTTGGTTCATCTTTCAATCTAAGGAGCGAAGATTAAGATGAGACTCAATCAATTAAGAATCTTAATATTCCAAGATTTAACAGAAATCCAGGCTCGTAAAAATATCGGTTGCCCATTTTGGAATTTGAAATAAAACTGTAGCCATAGCAACTAATAGGTCAATGTTTATGGATGAAGATGAAGAAATGGCTGAGCTAAGGGCGCAAGAGGCTAGGCGCGTAAGAGAAGAGGCCAAGAAGTGCTTGCGGCACGCCAGCTTCCAACTGGGTAAAGCAGCTTACGAAATCGACGAATACCTGAAAGATTTCAGCACTGCTCGCATACCTATTAGGCGGCGGGGGTGTACTGAATTTTGTGTAAACGGTCTAATGGCGGGTAACCGTCGAATTTCCTGGATTGGATATGACCTTAAACACAAAGAAAGCAGTAACCAAAGATCTCATTGATAGTTTGCTGGCTGATTACAGAAAGCCAGAGGATTTGATTGGTGAGAATGGACTTTTAAAGCAGTTAACCAAGCTGCTTGTCGAGCGTGCCCTAGATGCCGAGATGGCGGCAAGTGATCCTTAACGAAGCCATAGCGCATTTGGTTGCCAACGTTTTGCCAAACTTGGGAATAGCTGAGATGGCAAGAGTGCAGGTTCAGCTGGCACTGCGCGATTATGTGAAAAGTGCTGTCTTATGAGCTTTATCGGTTCGACTCCGCAATCAGCAGTCGAACGTCTGCTTTAGACCAATTCCACTGCCGCTTTCAATTGACTTGGGCTGCTGTACAGATAGGCTGCAGTGGTGCTGATGCTGCGATGACCAGCAAGCGTTTTCAAAATATGTATGGCAGTGCCTTTGTTAGCTAAGTTTGTTAAAAACGTTCTTCGTCCACTATGACTGCTGGCGCCTTCAAGTCCGGCACCCGCATACAGCAGGGCAAATGTCTGTGCCAAGCTGTTTGCGTTGAAACCTGCTCGGATGCTTTTTTGGCTAGCAAAGAATGGGTAGCTGCGATCCACGCACTTGGCTTGCCCTGCGTAGGCTTGCAACTCTGCTTTGAGTTTTGCGCTGACAAACACAGTGCGAGCGTGACGGCCTTTGGTCATGTCGGGCAACAGGCGGATCTCATCTTTAATCTGCCCATCTGTGGTTGTGACATCGCTCCAGCGTAAGCAGGCTACTTCGCCGATTCTTAAGCCTGCCCAGTGTGTGAGCAGCATCATTGATCTGTTACGGGCTGCGTACTTGCGTGTATTGATATGCGTTAACAAGCGCTCAATTTCAGCAGTTGTCAGTGTCTTTGCTTGTGCCATGGTGTTATCTCCTAAATCATGTGTTTGCGTTAATTGCATTGTGTTTTCATATATTTATCTGGACAACCTGAGTCCTGCCAAGCTGTCGGGTTTCTGAGCGGTAGTAGGGTGAAATGAACTGGCTGTGGATAACTTTTTAGCGGTTTTTTTCTTCAATGATTTCAACGCTCATTCAGTGAAATCATGTAATTACTGTATTTCTCGTGATTTTTCTTGGATAACTCGCGCGAGCTGTGGATAACTCGGGCAGATTGACGAACAAGCCCTACAAGCGCTGATCTGGGTTCTCAGCACTCCGAGTATTCGGGCTGGCAAATCGAAGCGCTGTAGGGCTTTTAAACGCGTGGTATTTTGCGAGTAACGACTGAAATTTATGCGAGTAATGCGGCTTGTATCTGCAGCCCGAATGGGTCCTGCAAGCCTAAATTTCTGCGTTGCGGATTTTTTAGGTGGAGTACTTATCAAATCACCATGGTGATTTTTACTCGGTACCCCGCCAAGTTTTCGGGTTACCAAATGTCGGTTGTCCATCTGCGTGTCTGAAAACAAACTGTGTTCATGCAAACAACAAAGGACACTGAAATGAAGAAGTTTGATTTCAACCAATTGAATCAATTTACGGGAACATCTAAGTACTACCGAATCAGTCGAAGGCACTTGTTAACCGATGGCACCAAGTACTTGGCTGAAGCCGCAGAGTGCTTTTGGATGATGG
>Ga0214919_10002244_pt1 | contig 30655 bp, 34 predicted proteins | sample LL1503_MetaG_FD_177994 | JGI IMG/M metagenome (GOLD analysis project Ga0214919, IMG submission 177994) | Freshwater microbial communities from Lake Lanier, Atlanta, Georgia, United States - LL-1503 | ecosystem: Environmental > Aquatic > Freshwater > Lake | place: USA: Georgia | collected... | reverse complement strand
AAATATATTTTAATATAATATAATATAATATAAATGCTTCTACAAGGGCTTCTATTGATATCATTTGTTTTATCTACTACTAACGCATTTACATATAGTGAAGAGGCACTTCTGGATCAAGTGACTAACTTACCTGGCTTAATAAATTCTCTTTCTTATAATCAATTCAGTGGCTACATTCAGCTACCTGGCACCCAAAAGAATATCCATTATTGGCTCGTTGAAGCCGAATCGTCGCCTGATACCAAACCACTTGTTTTCTGGACCAATGGGGGCCCGGGATGCTCTGGTCTAATTGGATTTCTCACTGAACAAGGACCATTTAGACCTACTACATATGGTCAAATCCAAATGAATCCTTATGCCTGGAACAAGGTCGCTAACATGGTGTTTCTAGAGCAGCCTGTTGGCGTCGGCTTCTCCTACTCGGATGTAGAGGACGATTATAAGATCGGCGATGATCAAGCAGCCAAGGATAATTTAGCGACAATTCTAGGTCTAATTGAGAGATTTCCTCATTTTAATAAGAGCGACTTACATATTACTAGCGAGTCGTATGGAGGGCATTATATGCCGACTTTAGCAAATGAGATTATTAATTATAATGATGCGCAAGAGTATTCTCAAGAGAAGCTTAATTTTAAAGGATTCGCAGTTGGTAATCCTTATACGGACTACTATTCGGGGGTTGGAGCTGAAATGGAGACATATTGGGGAAAGCAATTGTTACCGAAGCCGTTATGGGATAAATATGTAGCGAATGGATGTACTGATATAAAGCAAGAATTAAATAACTCTGTGTGTAGCACATTGATGTTAAATTTTATGCGCAAGATTGGCAATTTGAACCCGTATGCTTTGGATTACCCTGTGTGCTTGTCGCAACAACAGATGACAATGCGGAACTATTTAAAGGATAATGTGGAACTTTTTGAAACAGATACTGAAAATGATATTCCATATGAGCCGTGTGAAGATGAATATTCTACTACGTATTTGAATAGAGCAGATGTAAAGGCTGCGTTACATGTTCATGAAGACATTGAATGGGCTGAGTGCTCAAGAACTACTAAGTATGAAATGAAGGACAAGATGTTGCCAATGGAGAAATATTACAGAACCCTTTTAAATTCCAAGACGCATCCTGATCTACAAATTCTAGTATATTCTGGTGATGATGACAGCGTTTGTGGTACAATTGGAACCCAGCGATGGATATATGATCTAGGATTTCCGGTAATGGAAGATTGGACTACTTGGTACGTAGATGGACAGACTGCTGGGTTTAAAACCAAATTCAAAACACCATTTTCAAAGGACAGCCGATTTAGTTTTGTTACAGTTCATAGTGCGGGGCACGAGGTGCCGACATATAAGCCCAAGGAAGCATTAGAATTGTTTGAAATGTATCTTGATAATACAATTTGAATAAACTATTAAAACAACAAGAAATATATATTAAATATAACTAACAAATATATTTAATATAAATAATGCTAACGTGTAATTTACAAGGAGGTCTAGGAAACCAATTGTTCCAAATTTTTACAACAATTTCATATAGTTTAAAAACAAGTGAAAGTTTCTTCTTTCAAAACAAATACCAACTAACAAACGCACATGATATAAACAATGGAGCAACAGTTCGATACACATATTGGGACACATTTCTAAAAGCATTAAGTCCATTTGTAAAGGATCCGGATAAGTTACCAAACCTGGATTTATTTTTCAAGGAACAGGGCTTCAAATATGATCCGGCGATTTTAATGAATCTGTTAAATAATCCCCAGAAAATAAAGATGTTAGTTGGTTACTTCCAAAGTTATAAATATTTTGATATTTATAGATCAGCAATATTCAAAGTTATAAAATTAGAAAATAAACAAATAATAATGAGAGAAATACATAAAGCAACAATTGAATTTGATAGTACAGTTTCAATTCACTTTCGGCTAGGTGACTATAAAAAACTACAAGATATACATCCTATATTGACAGATGATTATTATATAAACGCCTTGAATTATATTGTAAGTCTTTGTCCAACTAACAAATCTAATAAAATTAGGACTGTATTATATTTCTGTGAAGATGGTGATTATCAAGAAGTAGTAACCAGGATTTACAAGCTACAAAGTATTTTTACTGATCTAATATTTGAGCGCGCTGACAATACATTATATGATTGGGAACAATTATTGATTATGAGCTTATGTCAAGACAACATAATTGCCAATAGTACATTTAGTTGGTGGGGGGCATATTTTAATACAAATTATAATAAAACAGTGTGTTATCCATCGACATGGTTTGGAGAAAAGGTAGGACATAATACTAGTGATCTTTTCCCAGAAGATTGGGTACAGATTGTGTCTTTATAATCTTTTCTGTAAAAATTCGGTTTTATCAATGTCTATCATTAGTCTCTTGTAATTTGTGTTTCGTTTCTCTATATCACTATAATCTTCGCGTTGAATAACAGTTGGGGGGATAATTAAATACCATCTATCCATTCCTTGTAATACAACCCAAAATGTATCGATTGCGTATAATATTCCCTTGTTAGGTTTATGAATTAAATTTGTTAGTCCCATTTTAACATTATCAATTAATCGTTTTATATAATGCCCATTTACAAGATAACCAGTGGTTGTCAAACATTGAGTCACCTTTATACAAACATCATCTACTTTATTATAGGGAGGTACATTGTTTCCAGCAAACAGAATAACATCCCAATTGGATCCATTTCTTTGTAAAAATGTATTAAAATTTTGTTTAAATAGCTCTGGATTTAAAAATGTAATATCATCTTCTAGGATTAATACATGATCAAATTTATTTTGTAAAGCATTTTGTAAAAGTGATAGATGACTCATACTACATCCAATCGCTCCATGTTCCATTTTAATAGCATTAAATCTTTCAAAATTGGGCAACCCTAGGTTTGTTAGTTGTTGTATAACATGTTCATTTCTATCGGTTCTATGTTCCAAATTAATATAATATGCGTGGCAAATATCATTAAAACATTTTATTTTTGATGTAGTTGATGATATCATTATATTTATAATATAAATAATATTTTATTTTTATATTATAACTTTATAAATAACTTTTATAAATAACTTTATTATAAATAATTGGTTACATTAATACAATCCACCTAATCTAATATTTGCGGATTTACTTGCTTTTGATTTTGCTGCGATTATTCTTGAATAAGCAGGCGAAAATTTATTTATATTTGGTGGTATTATTCTAGAACTAGAATTCATTTGTCTCATTTGTTCATTATATTTTTGAATTTGTATTAATTGTAAAGCAATATTTGAATTATTTGAATTATTTGAATTATTTGAATTATTTGAATAATTTTGATTAGGAGGCATTACCGCTATTGTTGGATCTGTCGAATTATTATAACTATATTCAATAATTTCATCTGCTTTATCCTTACCATATTGTCTAACCAATTCTTTTCTTTTTTCTGTTGTAGGATAAAATGGAATATTCGTCCATGTATCAGTAGTCGCATATGATTTGTTAGTATTAGCTCTGTCTGGATTTGCTATTTTATGCGATGGTTCTCTTAAATCATATTCATATAAATTATCCTGATCAAACTTAGATAATGTTGTGAATGCCTCAATATTTACAATAAAAATTAATTCAGAATCCAAAACATGTACATTATCTTGCGGATTCTTAGATTCTATATCAATAGAATATTCCAAATTATGTATAGATCTAATACCATCAGATCCATTATCATGCTTTGCTCTCAAAGTATCATTTCGATTAATTAGACGCGAAACTCCATCAAAAAATTGTAAAATATTTGGACTACCAATTGGATAAAACTGACTACGATCAATTTGTAATCCGATCTTTTCGCATCTAGTCTGTAATACAGCGTCTTCCATTCCCCATCCCCAGAAATTAGGAAACCCATTTGTAGCTTCAAAATCAGCTCCAGTTATTGACACAATTCCGCCAAGAGCATATTCAAATCCGTAAAAATGTTTTACGATTCCTGGCGTTGTTTTATAATCAAAAATATTACTAAATGGTAGCGTATCAATATCATTAAACACAAATGTAATGTCCTTGTAATGATCCGGATACTTTGATTTAACGGCTAGAAATCCAATGTTTTTTGTTCCACCTCTATTAAATGATCTAGTATCGCATTGATGAGAAAAATATATTTCATATGAATCCGGATTGTCTTTTAATATAGATGTTAGATATGTTGAAAAATAAAACTTGTGCTGTATTCGGTTTCTGTATGGGATAACAAACACAATTTTTGGACAGCCTTTTTGACTAGTTTTTGGACAAGTTATAGATGTCATTATATATTTTAAAATTTATATTATTTCTAAACATTGAACTAACTTTTTAGTTATTTATCTTATGTTATTTATTTTACGTTTAAGCTTTACACCGATGAAGATTTAAATCCGCACAACCACCTTCGGTGGTTATACGTTTTAATTCATTTCCCTTCGGGTAGCAACGTTTCCTTTGAATGATGCCCCTGGTGTGAGGATTTAAATCTTCAAAGGTGTAATTTCGCTACTATTTATAATACCATATTTCTTCAAAATAACTGCCGGTATTAGATCTTCTATTTTCTTTTCAAGTTTCTTAAAACACTTGTTAATTGTTACCTCTGATATTTCACTGATATTTTTTACTTCCTTTTTACTCACATTTAATTTACATAATTGTGCTATAAAATATACAACCCCGGCAGCAATCGAATGTGGTGTGTTTTCCGGCATTAAATTCAAATTTTCTATTTTAATAGCAATAAAATGACACAATTTTGTTAGTTCAGTATTAATATTCAAACGACTACAATATCTTTCAATAAAAGCTTCTGGTTTCGTCTTACAAAATAATGTCTTATCTTTATTATTCATGTCCTTTTCTAGATCATTAATAATCAATTGCGCATTTTTACATCCTTGTGTTGCGCTTGTAACATCTAAATGAAATATGGTTGCTAGCTCTTTTGCGGTTCGAGGATAATTATTGATCCTACATGATATGTAGATTGATGCGGCAATTAATCCGTCTTTATTATCCCCTCTAAAGGTTTGTTCATATTCCGATACCTTTTTATGATATCGAATCGCATCGTCAACGATCAGTTTTGGTATTCCTGAATTTTGCGCCATAACAATGATACGTTGAAAATCATCATATTGAGATTTTTCTTTATATGGCATTGACTGCCACTCGGTATATCGTCGTATTTTTCGCATCTCATATGATGACGGCCCAATACATAATACTTTACATCCAAATGATGATTCTTCTAAATATGGATTAATTGGCATACCACATCTGGTTGGATCTGATGTTTGATTATCATCGGCTCCATAATAGCGCCATTCGGCTGACTGATCTAATATATCCTTGTAAATTATGCCACATTTGTTATTAGTACAAGTTAAGAACCCTTCGTCTGAATATGCTAAAGAGAATTTACATCGTTCACAATTTTCGCGATTACAAATTGTTCGATATAGACACTCTAATTGATCCGATTGCTTTTCTGGATTTATAATTTCAGTTTCAAAAACATTCCACAACATAGCTTTATCATTGCTGCTGCTCTTTTTTTTTTGACTTTTATCTTTGCTCATAATACTTATTGTTATCACATAAGTAAATATATTTCCATTTCAATTTTATTATTTATAATTATTGTAATTTTTATAATAGTAATTATTGTATTTACAATATTTTAAAAGTTATAATATATAATATGGGGAATCAAATATCTAATATACAATCAATAAGCAGTTCACCAAATAAACTAGATACAAAACCAGTCAGTGAATTAGTTGATTATATTGCCACACACTATATCCTAACAATGGACTTTCAAAGTTTGACAAAATTATTTGACAAGGAATATTGTGATAAGCTTGTTATTATAACATCAGATGTCATAAATAAACATTTTACAAATATGGAAATTGTTTATTTAGCAGAAAGAATAAAAAATGGTGACACTAATGACATATCTGCTTTGGAAAAAGACAACTTTTTATTCTTTGAAAAGGAAAAACTAGACATGCTAGATATTCAAGATCATATTAAAAAAAAACATATATGTCTTGGAATTGCTAAATTTTATATAAAAATTGCGCATTTATTTGCTGCTATTGTGAAAACAATAAATCCTATTTACACTTACAAAGATAATAAAAGTAATACCATTAAAACAGCTACATTATTTGAAAAAAATACAATCCCAAAAGATACACATTTTGAGGTATTAAATTACAATATTTGTAACAATTTGGTGAATGCTCTTGTTAATAATGAAGATTACACTGATATTCGCGATTATAATGAAATAAATATACATCCTAATGCTTGTTCAATAAATGTGAATGATAAAGGAGAGACAGAATCATTATATGATAAACCAGGTATTCCAGAATTTGAGCAATTATATTATGACGATGATTATGATTTTGAAAAGGGTACATTTAATGGCATGACTAAAGATACAAAGGAAATATATGATGCTGATCTAGCAAAATTTTACACATTTTTTACTGGAAATGCCTCTATGCCTGAGGGTATTAAGAGTTTTAAGGATATTAAGTTAACAGATTATCATAATTCATTTGAATGTAGAGGAAATGGTCCACAACAAATGCCTGTATTTCAAATGCCTGTAAGAGGTAAGATAACAGATACATTATTTGAAAAGTATGCTGTTAATTTGAAGACTATGATTGAAAATGCGAATCGGAATCAGAATGAACTAACATCAGTATTGGATAAATTATTTACATCTACCAATAATGCTATTAATAATGAAACACATATTCGAATTAATTCTAGTTTAACAGATGAAGAATTACAGCATATTATTGTAGATACTAGATCAAAAATTATGAATTTGTATTTTACATGTGAGCAAAATTTTGCCGAAGGTATTCAAATATATCAGGCAATTCTAAAACAGAAATTAATAGAAACAGAATCAAACCAAATAAATATGTTGGGTAAAATTTCAAATAAATTAAGTGATGAAGTTAAACCACATGAAAATAATACAGATGTTAAAGAAATAAACTCTGATGAAGTTAAACCGGATGAAAATAAGACAGATGTTAAACCAGATGAACAAAAAGTAGACGATAAATGATCTTACTACATAAATAAAATTATAATGTATAATTTATAATTTTATAATCTAAAACCAGTTATATTATTTATTGTTGTTGTTGTTGCTGCTTTTGTTGTTGTCTAATTTGTTGTTGGGTCTGTTGTTGTTGCTTTTGTTGTTGTTGTTGCTGTTGTTGTTGTTGCTGCTTTTGTTGTTGTTGCTGTTGTTGTTGTTGCTTTTGTTGTTGTTGCTGTTGCTGTTGTTGCTGTTGCTTTTGTTGTTGTTGCTGTTGTTGCTGTTGCTTTTGTTGTTGCTGCTGTTGCTGTTGTTGTTGTTGTTGCTGCTTTTGTTGTTGTTGCTGTTGTTGTTGTTGCTGTTGTTGTTGAAGTTTTTGTTGTTGCTGTTGTTGTTGTTGTTGCATCTTTACTGACTTCTTAGCAGCCATCTTGGCTTGCTGAGCAGCGCGCTTGGCAAGTGCGATAGCCTTTTGAGAGGCCTTTTTGGCAGCCATAACTCTACGAGTACTGGACTTACTCTGCTTTCTACTACTAGATCGGTGTCTGCGGGTTCTTGAACTACGAGTCATTATATACTAAATTAAGAAAATATTTTTTTTTGTAATTGTAATAATTATCCTTAAATATTAATTATCATAATTATCCTTAAATATTAATTATCATAATTATCATAATTATCATAATTATTCTTAAATATTAATTACCAAATAGTGTCCGTTGAATGCCACCACATTTTATCTCCCTTTTTAATATTATAAAGACTCCTAAATAATGCTAAACGAGACAATGGGCAATTTGTTCTATATTTTTCCAATGGATGAGGATTCACTTTTAATTGTGCCTTAATTGCCGCATTGAATATTTTTTGCCTCGCCTGGACCGCAAAATATATAAAAAGTGCTTGGAATGATAACGATCGAATCGGAATAATATCTTGATTTTTGATATGAAAGTCTCTTAAATATTCTACGCAAATTGCCATGCCTGAAATATCTGCTAAATTTTCACCAGTACTTAATGTTCCGTCCATTTTAATTCCATCATACCCAGCAAATGTTTCATATTGGTTTACAACATCAGCCACCTTTAAATTAAATTTATGTCTATCCCCTGGAGTCCACCAATTATGTAAATTACCCTTATAATCATATTGACTTCCTGTATTGTCTAAACAATGCGACATTTCATGTCCTAAAGTATATCCAATATGAGCCAAATTATATTCTATTCCACGTTCTTCTAAATCAATAAATGGTTTCTGTAAAATACCTAAAGGAATATAAATTAAATTTTCAGTTACTGTATAATACGCATTTACGATATATGCTTGTGATCCGACTAGTTTAAATTCAGCCCAATCAATCGTTTGAATATCTATTTCTGACTTCTTACCATCAAGTTCAATATATTTGACTGTTCTCCAATGCGCAATTTTTTTGATATTTTCATACGCGTCTGTGCTACTATAATCTAAAATAGGATCTTCTCGCATCATAATTGGATTCCCAATAACTAATTTAATATGTTCTAATTTCAAGAGCGCATATTTTTTTGTACTTGGAGATAACCAATTATTACGTTTAATAATGCGCTTGTAAACTGTAAGCAAATCTTGACCAAGATTACTAACATATTCAATATATTCTGGTTTTTTATTATGTCTAACATATTCATTAGTTAAAAATGTATTGAAGCATAATGATAGCGCAAATACTGGATAAATTGCTGCTGGCCAAGGAGCCGGTTGTCCTTTAATAAATTTACCAAAAAAATCATAATATATAATACGCCATTTACTATGAAAACGTATAATTTGTCTCCATTTTACATATAAGAAATATGTTCGCCATTTGGCTGTTTTCCATGTACCATCTTTTTGTAATATTTCCATAATACATTTGAGATAACTTAAATTATTACAAATAAATGTACTTGGGATTTCGTTTTCCTTATATCCAATTAATTTTGCCAAATGAGCCCAATCAAACCCATACTTTTCAAGAGACTCGCTAGTTTTTACAACATTATACCATTCTTTGCTTTCATTCTTGACTGATTCACAACCCATTGCCATTAACATGTCAATTTCAACATCCCAAACATCACTTGCTTTCATTCCATGATTCTTTCCAGCACAAACCGTAAATAATTCATTCAAAAATTTAAAAAAATGTTGTTTATATAGTCGTTTATATTTTATAGTAGCATCATTATCTGTATCAAATTCAGTATATATTAAATAATCATATACGGATAATTGTGGTGCAGATATATTACTTCTATATGTGTCTGAATGTTTTTTATCTTTTGTAACAGTCCAAAACACAGGAGAGCCCCATGAAATAACCTCATTTTGATTTATAATTGCTAAAATTTCATATACATCATTTTTAGCTATTCCATCATCAATAATATGAATTGCGGTTTTAATAGCATCCTTAGATGCTTTATCATTTAAATGTAACATTGATTCATATAAGTTTTTAATGGACTTTGCTAGGGGGCTGTTATTAGTTTTAATAAATTCTTTTGTATAATCAATTAATTCATAATATACGTTTTCTTGAGCAACTCTAAAGCTATCTACTTGAACATAGAATTTTTTATTAGTTGTAGATTTTGATATTTCTTTTGATTCATTTGAGATCCATTGAAAATTTATATATGAATAATAATCATTTTGTGCTGTTATTTTTGACGGTGAAAACGGCTTACTTAATATTTTAATTATTCTTTTTTGAATAATATTATTTTCCTTGGTTAAATTTTTGTTTAAACCTTTTTCAAAATTTTCTTCAAACCGATCCAATGGACTACTTTTGTTTTTACAAACAATACTTGTTTTTTTTTTCGTCGGTTTATGTTTTCGAGTGCCAGTATTTCCTTGTTTTTTTTTTTGAGTTTTCATATATTATAACAAAATAATATTTTTATTTATATATGTTTAATTTATTTTTGTTAAGTTAAAATTAGTTAAGTGTACAGTTTTATAGCTTAAGATATTTTATTTTCAATCTTATTTAATAGATCCTCGCTATACACAAATTTACCTGATGGTTTATAAGAATTAATTGGGGTATATTTCTTACTATTCTTAAGTTGTTCAATAGTCGCATTTGTATTTGTATTTATATTTGTATTATTTGTTAGTTCATCATCAGTATCGTTGTCATCCTTTTCACCTTCTATTTTCTCTCCATATTCATTTACAACTATTCCAGTTTTTTTCTTAATTTCAGTTCTCACATAGGATGGCACCCAATGATTCCATGAAATTAATAATGTATTTGGATGGAAATATTTAATATTAAATCCATTAGCTTGTAATGTATCCATTATATAAGCAATACACGCTCCTTGATCATATTTTGGAACCCCAATAATAATTTCAGGTACAACAAACCAGCAAAATCTCTCACTTTTGGTTTGCTTAGCAGTAGTTTTAATCCTAATATGTATACGATTTAATATTTTTTTAAATAATTCTAATTTATTTACATCACTTATTCTTTTTTTTTCATAAAGTTCATCAATATTTATTTTTTCTGAAAAATCAGCAAAATCTTCTAGATTAAATATATTTGCCATTTAATTCAATAAAGAAAAAAAATATATATTTTGATTTTATTGAATTTATTAAATTTATTATGTTAATTATTACAATAATATAATAAAATTAAAATGTGTTACATATTTAATGACTATAAAGCATTTGGTTATTTCTGGTGGCGGACCAATTGGGATATCTTTTTTAGGGGCATTAGAATATTTACATGAAAAACAATTTTGGAAAAATGAAGATATTGAAAGTATTTATTCAACTTCAATCGGATGTATTGTATCATTTATTATTTGTTTAAACTATGATTGGGAAACTGTTAAAAAATATTTTATTGAACGACCATGGAAAGATTTTTTAAAAATAACAGCCAAACAAATAATAGATATATATACAAATAAAGGCATATTTGATGTTAAAATAATTGAGAAAATGATTAAACCATTTTTAGAAGCAAAAGATTTATCATTAACTGTAACATTAAAAGAATTCTATGAATATACTAAAAAGGAAGCATATTTTTACGCATTTGATCTTAATAATTATAGAACAATTGAACTTTCATATAAGGAATATCCTGATTTACCTTTAGTTAACGCAATTTATATGTCTTGTACAATACCAGGAATTTTTATTCCAACATTTATTGATGAAAAATGTATAATTGATGGTGGGTCTTTAGCAAATTTTCCAATTAATTATTGCTTGAGAGATCATCCTGATAAAAATGAAATTTTAGGTTTTAATTTTATATATAGTAAAAGTGATGATGATGTAAGATGTTCAGGTAATATTATTATTACACCTGAATCAAATATGCTGGAATTTATTTTAGGAATGTCTATAAATTCTATAAATTATATAACGACTAGTATTAAAAGTGAATTGATACCATTTACGATTGAATATACATCAAATGTGTCATCATTGACATTCGATAGTATTAATACCTTTATAACCTTTCAGGAAAATAGACAACAAATATATGACAATGGAATCAAATTAGCAAAAATATTTTGGGATAATTTTAATGATAAGGAAAAAGATAAGGATAAGGATAAGGAAAAAGATACTGAAATAATTTTAGATCCTATAATAGATCCTATTATAGAAACATAACAATAATCAACTTAACAATTTATTAAGTTCATTATTTATTACTTATTATTTAAAGCACTGTATTCAAAAATTGAACCATTGTCGCCTTTGACGGCTTAGCATCATAGTCAATAACCTGTTTATCCTTGATAAGAATAATTGTCGGAAATCCTTCAATCTTATATTTATCCATTAATGCTTGATTTTCAGCAGATTCCTTTGTACAATTATATTCGGAAAATGTTACTTTATATCCGTTAATAATTGTGCCCTCATATTCAGTCTTCATTTCATCCCATGCGGGTTTAGCTGTTTTACAATGAGGACACCAATCAACATAAAATAACATAACAGTTGCTGTTTTTTCCTTAGTATCTTCTATGGGAACATTCTCACGGTTAGCATGAAATGCTGTAACTGGTTTAGTATTATAATATAAATATATTCCAAGTCCAATTACAGCAATTATAACAACCACTCCAATTATAATTTGCGTTTTACTAAAAGTGTTATAATAATCCATTATTCCATTTGCGCTAGGTCCAGAAAAAGATTTATTCATTGTTATATATATATTAAATAAGAATAATTTAGAATATGTTTTAAACGAATACCATATAAAGTTAAATACTGTAATTATATATTATAATTATACAAATAATGCTTATAAGAGATGCCGATGGTAATTTACATGTAATTAATAGATCAGATTGTAAGAATGATATTGTTTATTATCAAAAAATTTATAACCTAAAAATAAAATATACAAAAAAATATAAATCTGTTATTTTACATGTTCCTAAAACTGATATAACTTCGACCACTTCGACTTTATCATCTATAATCAAGACCTAAATACAGATACCATTAATATTATTATTAATATAGAAAATGTATAACTACACATTATATTTGTCTTTATTGGATTCCAATTTCCAGATATAAATGAAACATTAAATTTATCAGAAAATATATTTGTCTGTTTCAAATTATAATATATCATATATCCTAAAAGTAATAGAATAATTGCTTTGCCAAATATAGATGAAATTAACAATGTGCTTAGTGGAGAACATATAAATAATATAATTAATATAGCTGCTATACTAAGGCAAAAACATACATTTTGTGTCGATTTTGTATATTCAATAATTAATTGGGAATTTGTTAAAGATGTAGAAGAAGTCATATATATTATCATTATTTATTTATAAATTATATTTTTCTAGTCATAAAATAAGAGTAAATACATCTGATGTCTAAAACGCGTAAAAATAGATCTACTAATAATAAAACAAAAAAACAGACTAACAAAAAAAACAATCGAATATTTAAAAAGAACGATTTTTATAGTGGCGATGGGTTTGTTACCAGTACATGGGGGCCGCCATTATGGCATGCTCTTCATACAATGAGTTTTAATTATCCTGTTAGTCCAACTGTAGAAGATAAACATCATTATAGAGATTTCATATTATCATTACAATATGTATTGCCTTGTGGAGCTTGTCGTAAGAATTTAACGACCAATTTTAAACAACTACCTCTAACAATGTCTGATATGGCAAGTCGTGAGACATTTTCGCGATATGTTTATAATTTACATGAAATGATTAATCGTATGTTAAAAAAGAAAAGTGGACTATCATATTGTGATGTTAGAGAACGGTATGAACATTTTAGATCTAGATGTATTGAAGAGAAACCTAAGGTTTTTACATTACAACAATTAAAACAGAATAGACTATTAAAGGAAGCAAAAGGATGTACTGAGCCATTATATGGTAAGAAATCAAAATGTATTCTTAAATTTGTGCCGCAGACAAATAAGGGGGAGACGTTACAAATTGATAAGAAATGTATCAAGACGAGGAAATCCACCTTTAAAAAGCGTTAAGCGAAGCAAAGAGCCAAACTAACAAATTGTATAATTATGATATATAAATTATCATAATTATTTTTAACTATTTATTTCCATTAGTTTGTTTGGCTCTTTGCTTCGCTGAACCTTTTTAAAGGTGGAAAAGGTGGATGGAATTACATACCAAAACTACTAAAATCAGAAAGAACAGGCATTGGCATGTAGGACGGATTGAACGCATTATAATTTGGAACCTTCTTACAATCAAATGCTGGCTCCGGGCATCTAGCACAAGGTGGGCATGGTGGGCACTTACTAGTATCAGAATCATCACTTGATCTAACTATTGGGTCGGGGCATTTTGGACACACTGGGGGAACAACTTGTGACTTCAAAATATAGAGATCTTCTTGACCCGATGGAATTTGATTTGCCGAAATGCCAGGAGGCAATGAATTATAGTAAGCAGATGAGTCATAATTTGTTCCTACATATGTGTTTCCGGCCGGTCCTGTAACTGCCGCGGCAGTGTTGCCATTAGGTCCTGTGTATACATACGCATTATTGTAGTCAGATCCTGTGCTACTTGTATTTGTATTCGAATTATATTGATTCATTGTACTATCTACACTAGGATTTCCATTATAATTAACTGTATACAAAGTGGAAGTACCATTTGCTGTTATTTTAACTGCTGCGTTACCATTTCCATCTTTTACAACAGTAGCAGTGCCGCCATTTGGTCCGGTATAAGTAGTCTTATCAATTCCAGAAATAGTATATGTTTGGGTTTGTCCATTAATTACAACAATTATCTGTTTACCTTGGCTTCCATTATCAATTATAGTAGCGGTTCCATTGGGACCCTTATATACAGTCGACGATGTTCCGCTATAATGGTTATAATCATCATATGTATTAGACGATGATGAATAAGGATCTGTAGTCGAAGAATCATCAGAAGAAGAGTTTGTTGCTGTTGTAGTTGACACCGCAGTCGTAGTAGTAGTATCATCTGGACTTGTTAAAGTTAGATTACCATTAGAGTCCATTTTTGCGGAGTATCCATTTGGTCCAGTATAGGAACCATCCGCATTTTTTGTTAATTTAATGGTGTTACCGTCTGCTACAATTGTAATTGATCCATCAGTATTTTCTACAGCAGTTATATTATCAAAACCTTCAACACATCCTTTACCTCCTAAAAAAGAACATAAAATTAAGCCTAATAGTAGAATTACAAAGAGTATTAATATTTTACTGTTCATTGTATAATTTATATTGTGAAAAAAGTTCAAACAATATAAATTATAATTTACAATTTACAATTATAAAAATTGAATCTATTTTATGTATTAATTATTTAAGTATATACTATACAATGACTGACTGGATTAATGCTATTATTATTGAGGATGATGAGGATAATACCCCTAGTATCATCTCTGTTTCTGATAACAATATAAATGTAGAAAAGGTGAAGAAAATTAATAAAAGGAAAAATGGAAAGAAAGAAGAGAATAAAGAGGATAAAGAAGATAAGGATAAAGAAGAGAAGAAGGAAAATACATGCCTATTAACAAAATTCTATAATTCAGATATAGATATAATCGAAATTGGGTCCGATGAAGCAGGTCGCGGACCCATGTTTGGAAGAGTATATAGTGGCGCAGTTGTTTTACCTAAAGATGACAGTTTTGATCACTATAAGATGAAAGATAGCAAAAAATTCACTTCAAAAAAATCCAATAAAATACAAGAGGTTGCTGAATATATCAAAGCAAATGCGATTGCTTGGGCTGTCGAATATGAAGATGAACGTGTCATCGATGAGATCAATATTTTACAAGCAACACAGTCAGCAATGCACAAAGCCATTCGCAATGTTATGAAACAAATAAAGGGTCTAGATACTACCAAAATGCTGCTATTAATAGATGGTAATTATTTCAAACCATTGACCATAGTAAACAAGACTACAAATCGTATAGAAAATGCGAAATTTGAAACGATTGAAGGCGGTGATAATAAATTTACATCAATTGCGGCTGCTTCTATTTTAGCAAAAGTGGAAAGAGATAAATATATTGAAGAACTTTGTCTAGAAAATCCCGAACTAATCGAAAAATATGGGATCGATTCAAACAAAGGATATGGTGCTAAAAGACATATGGATGGGATACGACAATATGGCATTACCAAATGGCATAGGCGTACCTTTGGGCTTTGTAAGGAGTTTGCTTAGATTATTATAGTAATGAGCATGAGCAGTGAAACTAAACCAAATCCTTGAGCTAATGTATCGACAAAACAGAAATAGATCCTGAAGCGCAAAGAATAAAGAAAGCTAACCAAGAAAATTCTTTTGCTTAAAGCTGTATATCAAATAATAATGCGACTAGATAAAGAATTAATAAATCAATAAAAAAAATTAATAAAAAATGAAGCACTTTTCTGCGAGTAAAATGAGCAAGCTCATTATTTGGATACATTTTATTCCATTCACTTTCTAATATTTTTAGTATTTCATAAATTAAAAAACCAGCTATGGAAATCAACGCTGTTCTCAACGCATTTAAAAAAAATTCATTATGTCTTATTTTAATTGTCATATATTTATTAAAATAAAATAATTTTCTTTATTTTATTTTTTGTTAGTTTTCTAATACTTCGTTTTCTAAGCCGAGCACATCTCACAGATATCCTCCTTACCATTATCATTACTGCTATTTACATCTACATCATGTTGTTTTGCGTCAGGCTCAATTGTAAACTGTTGCGCTTGATGTTTTGCTTTTCTTCTCAAATAATAGATACCTGTTTTAAGACCCTTTTCCCACGCATAAAAGTACATAGAAGTCAATTTATTATACACTGGATCCTCCATCCATAAATTCAAACTCTGGCTTTGACAAATATAGGTACCTCTATCTGCCGCCATATCAATTATATGTTTCATAGGTATTTCCCAAACAATCTTATATTTATTACGTATATGCTCTGGAATATTCTCTATATGTTGAATAGACCCCTTATTTGATATAATATTATTTTTCATTTGCTCATTCCATAATCCTAATTTAATTAAATCCTTCATCAAATATTTATTTGGCAATACAAATTCGCCTGCTAATGTTCGTCTGCTATATATATTACTTGTGATCGGCTCAAAACATTCATTGTAGCCTAAAATTTGTGACGTTGATGCGGTCGGCATTGGCGCAATAAGAAGAGAGTTTCTTAAACCATTATTTATAATACTTGTTTTAAGTGCGTCCCAGTTGTATCCAAGTTTTGATGAATGTCCAGCAAAGTTGGACCACATATCAAACTGGAGAATGCCTTGCGATGCTGGCGATCCGACAAAAGAACTATATGATCCTTTCAAATTATTAGGTAATTTTGTTAGTTCATCCTTGGTAAATGTGGTTTCAAAAATATTTGTGCGCTCAATTGCCAGCTCATTGCTTCTTGTTAATGCCGCATAATAAAGCGTCTCAAATATATCCTTATTTAATTGCTTTGCTTCTTCAGAATGGAACGCAATATCCATCATGAAAAATGTATCTGCCAAGCCTTGAACTCCTATACCAATAGGTCTGTGTTTCATATTACTTGTTTTGGTTTTTTCTGTCGGATAGAAATTAATATCAATCACTCTATTGAGATTGTTAGTTACAACCTTTGTTACCCTTATCAATTCATCAAAATCAAATTGCTTGGTTGTTTCATTAACGAATGCCGGTAGCGCAATTGACGCCAAATTACATACCGCTGTCTCTTTATCGTCTGAATATTGTACGACTTCACAACATAAATTTGAGCTCTTAATGGTGCCCAGATTTTTCTGATTAGATTTATTATTGACAGCATCTTTATACAAAAGATAAGGTGTTCCAGTCTCCATCTGTGCGTCCAAAATCTGAAACCATAAATCACGTGCTAAAACTACACGTCTTGCCTTGCCTTCTGATTCATATTTCTCGTATAACTCCTTAAATTCCTGGCCATAACAGTCGCTTAATCCAGGACATTCATGGGGGCAGAATAGCGACCATTTGCCATTTGACTTTATTCTTTCCATAAACAAGTCGGGAATCCATAATGCGTAAAATAGGTCTCTAGCCTTTAATTCTTCATCGCCGTGGTTCTTTTTAAGTTCTAAGAAATCTGAAATATCTGGATGCCATGGTTCCAAGTAGATGGCGAATGATCCATTTCGTTTCCCTCCACCCTGGTCAATATACCTAGCCGTATTATTAAACACTCTTAACATAGGAACTAGACCATTTGATGTACCATTTGTTCCTTGTATATGTGTGCCTTTTGCTCTTATATTATGAATATGTAATCCAATACCTCCAGCATATTTTGATATTTGAGCACAATCATGTAAAGTATTATAAATGCCATCTAAACTATCGTCTTCCATTGCAATTAAATAACAACTAGATAATTGTGGTCTTGGTGTCCCGGCATTAAAAAGTGTAGGAGTAGCATGTGTAAAAAATTTCAAAGACATTAAATCATATGTTTCCCTTACAAGTCTAAGTGTCTCTTTTGGGTTTTCTGTTTTTGGATTACCATGAATACCAATTGCTACTCGCATCCACATATGCTGTGGCCTTTCGATAAATTTTGTTCCAACTTTAAATAAATAAGCTCTTTCAAGTGTTTTAAATCCAAAATAGTCAATTAAATAATCACGTTCATAATCAATCATATCTTCAATTTCTTCAATATATTCAGTCGTAAATTTAAATAAATTATCCGACAATAATGGTTTTGTTATACCGTGAATATTCTTAAAGTTGTAAAGAATATTTACAATGTTTGAAAAATGTGAATTAGTGTTTTTCTGGTGATTTGACACGACAATTCTAGAGGCAAGAATACCATAATCGGGGTTCAATGTAGACATTGATGCGCATTGTTCGGCTAATAATTCATCGATTTTTGTAGTATGAATTTTATCATATAACTGATCAATTACTTTCATTGCGAGAGAAGAATAATTTATTTGTATACCAACTTCTTGACCTAGCTTTTTTATTCTAGACAATATTTTATCAAATGCGATTTCCTCCAATTCACCATCCCTTTTAATAACACGCATATCATTTGTATCCATTATATATATTTATTGATTTATAAATTTTAAGCTATTATTTAAAGTATTATTTTATTAGATAATTTATTTATTTGATAAATTATCTAATTATTTATTTGATAAATTATCTATTATTTTAATTTAAATTATTATTATATATAAATGACAAAAACCTATGTGATGATATTTTTATTATTAATAATAGTATTAGGGTTATATTTAGCTCCAATTATAAAAGTAGAAGGGTTTTCAACTAACATTCAAGATTTAGCTACTCCAGGCACATATCCTCTATCAGTTGATAAACCTATATTAGATAGTTTTCCTTTAACTGGAAACAAAGGGACATCTAACAAGAATTACAGTGATATTTGGAAAGAATATCCAGAATTCTCTCAGAGTTCATTTAAACAAATGACAAATAATTTACGTTATGTAAATAATCCAGATGAAGGTACTTGTATTAGAGCTGACATGTGTAATGCTCTATATAAAAATAAAAAACATAAATCCAATATTATTACACAATTACCTCCAGCTGAAGAAGGTCCTGGTGCGCGCGTTGGATATTATCGCACTGAACCAAATGAATTATTCTTTTCTATTCCAGATAATGAGAATATTTTATATTAAACTGGTTCATCATTATTTTCTTCATTTGTTTCTTCTTCTTCGTTTTCTTCATTTGTTTCTTCTTCTTCGTTTGTTTCGTCATCTATTGTTACTGTTATTTCATTTTTAATAATAGTAATCTTATTAAAATTTAGCAGACAACCTGTTGTATTATTTTGCTTGTTAAGTAGTAGATCAAACGCATTTACTTTTTTTGTTTTACGATTTGGTGCCCTGTGTTCAAATCCTGAAACCCTTTCTGTCTCAATTGTTGTCCAAATATCTTGTAAATCAGCAGCCGCATTTTCAAACCATTGTCTATTTCGACAAACTAACACACAACTCACATGATCCAATTTCCAATATAAATATTTTATATATATGTAATTGTATTTGGCCGATTGGTATAAATCAAGCGTCTTATCTTCCCATTCAATAATATCATGAGGATGAATTATATCTAATGGCTTGTACACATAATGTGGTTTACCTTCCTTGGTATGAAAGTACAATATAATTCCCTTGGTCTTGGAGTCCTTTGATATACATACATTTTTAAATTCTAACCCTTTTTCATCTTCATATACATCATTATTTGTATCGTCTTCAAACGCATGACGATCCATATACTCGACAAATTTGGTCTCTAAAAAGTCGCATTCTTCCAATTCACATACCTTCATTTGTAGTTGCATCTGTATCCAATATTCCTTCTTAGGAATGCCGTCTATTTCCCTATTGACTATATTTTTGATCTCTAACATGCGCCCATATCGTTCCGAATTAATGTCTGTAATAATTCCATCAGGCGACGCACCTAAGAAATGATATTCTTCGTCTTGTATACAACCAAAATCTTCTACCTTTGTATTATATTCATGCTCGTAAAACAATACTGAAACCGGTTCATATTTTTGACCCCAATGAAGCGTTGAATTTACATTAACTAATTTTATTTCTTCTTCTGCTTCACTATCATCTCCGGTATGATTTAGTGGTTGACATTTTTCATATATTAGTTGATTCTTAGTTGCTTGACTTTCAAATGCTTTATATGCGTTACTAGCCGTAATTAAATTATGGCGAAATTGGTACCACTCTTTGGTTCTCTGTGTAGGCTGTGGTTTGTTTCTTAGAATATCAAGTTGTTCTTTAATATAGTCATAATCTGGTACTTCAAGAATGCGCGCATCTGGATATGACCGCGGTGGCATATGATCTTTAAAGAAATCTGTTTTGGCTTCTAATATGATCTCATCGAGTTCATCTTCGGCGTCATCATTATAAAACAAATCGTCTTCAAAAAGCGCGTTCATTAGTTCTTTAATATTGTCATCAAAAATGTCGTCAAAATCTGGATCCGTAATTATTTGTGTATTATCTTTCATAAACTCTTCCATTAAGTAAATACAATTATCATACAATTCCAAGGCATCATCTTCTTTGAAATATTGGACATCATCTTCCGCCTCAATTTCGTCGATTATATTTGTTAATTCCCTTAATGCGTTTTTTAATAAAATATCCATTCTTTATATTTATATCTTTGTATCTTTGTTTTTAAATTAAAAATATGAATCAATTTTATCCATTCTACCTTTTCTACCTTTCATAACTTCGTGAAAAGGTAGACGTGTACATGTATTTATTTATCGTCCTCTGATTCTGACCCATCATCCGTCACATTTTTAATAGTCCCTTTCTTCTTTGGCGCCAAACTTCTTGTAGTAGAAACGCGCTTGTCAATGTTTTTCAATGTGAAATGATTGGTTGGCTTATTATAATGAAGCGCAGGTACATCACTTACAATGCCAGTGTCCTTATCATATACAACATCTTTTACTCTCTGTAGTCTTTTCTTATCTAAGCAGTCTTTAAAAAATATCACCATTTTATTATATTCATCTTCAGATAATGAATGCTCAGTTTTATATTTTTCAGCAAATAATATTAATTTCTTTGTTTTAGCAGTCTTATCTAATTTACTCCATGGTTCAATAGCATTATTGTTCTTTTCATTTTCTAAAAACTTATCCAAATTTGTCAGATCACTGGCATTCTTTTTTTCAGGCCAGGAGATCCCACTCATTAACATTGATTTATATTTAATTGTTTTTAATTCATTACACTCGCTTACTGGAGGTGTTTCTTCTTTATTTGTAGTCATTTTATATATATATAATATAGTATAGTAAATTGAGTTTAACTCAATTTTTTATAGTATATTATAAATAATTAAACATTTATATAATATTAACTTTTTATACTAATTTATTTTATATTATATTACATAATTATTACATAATTATTATATATTTAACTATTAAAAATGTCTAGTGATAGCAATAGTAGTATAAAAAAGATTTTTATAAATGACAAACTAACAAATAGCGATCAAGACAAACTAACAAATAGCGATCAAGACAAACTAACAAATAGCGAAAATATCGTAACTAATAAAAAAATTATTATTACACCAAATAATGACACCAAACAAATAATAAAAAAAGAAAAAGAAAAGAAGATGCGAGTTGAAACGCATACATGGGGATTAAATAATGATGATCTATCATTTGACACACAATTACATCTGTTAAAATATATATATCATTCAAATTTTGCTTCAAATAATAGTTTAAATATATATAATGCCTTAGAACAAATAAATTCAAAGCATATTGGCATTATAACTAGTCATATCAAATCAAAAATATCAAGTTATAAACAGCAAGATATATTAAAGAATAGACTTAATGAAGCTGAATTTGTTAAGTTTAGTGATGTACTCGACTTATTAAATGAATCTGGGCTGAAATGTCATTATTGCGCTTGCGAAACCTACTTATTATATGAAATTGTTAGAGAAAACAAACAATGGTCATTAGACAGAATTAATAATAATATAGGACATAATAAACATAATCTTTTAAATGCCTGTTTAGAATGTAACTTGAAACGAAGACGAACTAACAAAGATGCGTTTATGTTTACCAAGAATCTTAAAATTGTTCGTTTGGATCTATTGAACTGAAATGTTAGATTTATTTATTATATATTGATGTATTTTGTTAGTTCATTACACATTATTATTAAATAATATATAATAATAATGATTTATTGGAAATGGAGCAATGGAGAAGTTTACTATAAAAGTCCTCGTAAAAACACAAGTACATCTATTAATACAATTAAATCTATTAATACAAATAATGAAGATAATAATACAAATTATGATTCTGCTCAAAATGCTATAGCACAATCTTTAGCATTTACTGATATTAATGATCCTAATTTTACAGGAAATAGTGATTATAATAATGATATTAATAATTATAATAATGATAATGAAAATAAACGCGAATATATTGATAATAAAATATCTGATCGCGAAATGATAAGTCAACGAGGTACCAATCCATTCTCTATTCAGACTAGCTATGTTAATGATGTAGTCACCCGTGACATGTTTTTAAAACCCATCAATACTACCCAAGGTAGGACAAAGAATCAGAATAAAACCGAAGAATAACTCTACTTTCTTTGCTGAGCTTAGATACTCTTCATACACATAGTATGTAACAACCTGTTAGATAGGTAGGCCAAGAAGGAATTAAATAGCAGGAAAAATGTATTCGCAACAAACATTGGGGTTAACTTGCTAAAATGCATTGCCATGTAATACACTGTGGATACCAAACTAATAAGAAATGTTATTCCAAAAATTATAGATAGGATATAGAAATATACACAATATTCCTCTCCTAGGGGGCCAAAATAAGAATCCATAAAACCACTCATAATATATATATTATATAATATAATTTATTTTGATTATTTTGTTAGATTTTCTAAATAATAAACAATAATATTTAATAAACAATAGAAATAAAATATAGATTCTAAACTACTTAAAAATTATTACTAAAACTTAAATAATGAGTACTATAAATTCTTCATATACAACTCAAAATGATCTATTATTAAAGAATCTAATGGTTTTTTATAAAACCGAAAATAATGATAACCTAGATAAGATGCTTAAAATTATTACTGGTGAATCCAAAATTTCATTACGAATTGTCGATTGGTTTGCTACTAATTATGCCAAGAAGTTTTACACATTATATACAATTGATCAGACTGTAGATAATATTGCACGCCGATTTAAGGTATATGATGATTACAAGTTGAAACTAAAGGCATATAGTAAGAAGCGGTTTGATCCTTTTTGCCGATGGGATCGAATTAGTATTCCTTATAAAAATGGTACATTTATTGAGACTACTATTGGGCAACTTAATTTCTTCAAATGGGCGCTTGAAAATAATGTTGTTGAATTTATCGAGGACAATTATGATATAATAGAGAAAGACATGAATAATCGTAATAGCACGTCGAAACGAAAGGAGATAATTGTTGATAATTCAAAGACACGAAAGAAGCGTGAAGAACTATCTATTTCAGCAACCAAGAGCATTAAGAAGGAGAAAGTAGAGATCGTGGTACAGTTTAATTAATTTTCCATCTTTTTTCATTTTACACCTTTTTTCATTTTACACCCTTGAAGATTTAAAACGGTACGCATTTAGCGTGCCGTTATATATTTAAGGGCAACTGTTACAGATAAATCAATTAAGGAAACACGCATCTGCGATGCGTGTGCCATTTTAAATGTTTGTCGGCGTAAATACCAATTTTTTACAAAAAAAAATAAAGATAATATATATGTCTAATAAAACTAAAAAAAATAAAAATAAATATAATTTAGAAATACTATTTGATAATGTATTAGCAAAATCTTATAAATTAAGAAAACAAAATCCAACTAATTTTGACGGACAGAGCTTTTGGCAACCAATAAAAAAATTTTTAGAACCACTTGATAGTTATAATGCTAAAAAATGGAAAAAAATATCAAAAACAAAAACCAGAAAAATTATGCTTTTACCAGAATATACCATAGATGGGTATGAAACTAAATTAATAAATGAAAATAATCATTTTATTATACAACAAGTAAGAATACCAATAAATGAAAAACCAACAATAAAAAAAATAATTCAAATAGCATTAAATATTGGTCAATATAAAGGAACAAACAATAATAATTTTATTTATAATATTAAATTTAATGATATATCACAATTTATTTATAAAAAAGATATTATAGAATTATCAACACATATATCTGATGAAATATTAAAAAATGTAAATGACTATTTATATTCGTTATAATCTTATAAATAATTGGCGTTTACACCTTTGCTCTCCCTTCGGGAAAATGCGCATGGCAACGTTACTTTTCGTTGATGAAAAGCATAAAATATATAAAATTAATATTTTATATTAAAAATAAGTATTTATAAATTATTAGATATAATAACTTATAAATGGGAAATACTCAATCTATGCGTAAAATTAATTTTGAAGACATGCAGACCGCTACAAAAAATCCCGAAACATATTTAATTATAAATACATTGTCGGCAAAAGAGCAGCAGTGTTTGATACGTAATACCATGTCTATTGATCAAGAAGAAGCAATAATTAATAAGTATATTAAAGAAAATAAGGGCATTCGTATAATTATATATGGAAAGCATTGTCATGATGATAATGTACATAAAAAATATCAACAATTGGTTTCACTTGGATTCTATAATGTGTATGCTTATATAGGAGGTATATTTGAATGGCTAATGCTTCAGGATATTTACGGCACAGAAATGTTTCCGACTAACAAAAAAGAATCTGATTTATTACGTTACAAACCAGCACCTATGTTAAATATCTCACTTTTAGAGAATTAATCTTTATGTATTTATTCAATAACATCTAGCGCCATATTAGAAAGCTGATCAGCGCGTTTATTAAATTTACGATAAACATGAGTGAACTCTATATATTCAAATTTGGATATTAATCCCATTGCCTCTTGATACAACTCTTGTAACAATTTGTTATTTACCTTATACACTCCCTTTACTTGATTAATTACCAGTAGGCTGTCTCCATAAACTTGTAATTGTGTTATATCGCGACTCAGAACCTCTTTTAAACCAAATATCAGTGCACTATACTCCGACTGATTCTTTGTTTTTTTCCCAATATATTGGCATCCACACCACTCTTCTTCACCTAATTTGAAAATAACTGCTCCAATTCCTGCCGAACCTGGATTGCCTTTGCTACAACCATCAAAATATAATGTATATTCGATATTAGTATTCGGTGGCATGTTGTTAGTAGGACTTTTATTAGTAGGACTTTTGTTTGTATACTTTAATGGATTTAATTGTACTATTACTGGGAGTTCAATATTCAATTCTTTATTTTTTTTATTATTAATCATTTTATAGTATATATTATAACCATTTAAAATTTTCTATCATTTTATTATATATAATATATAATATAAAATGATCCCTACAAGTTTTATAGCATTATTTTTAACATTTGTTTTGTCATATAACACCTACATAAATACAAATATATTTGTTAGAGCAGATACTGAATGCCCGATTGTTTCCAATCCAGGAGACCGTCGATCTAACAAAAATTCGCTGCGTCTAGTCCAATACAATGCCGAATGGCTTTTTATCGATTACTGTAGCAGCGCCAAATGCCCCGGCTCTGGTTGCTCATGGCAAACTACCGCAGACGCACAAACACACATGTCTTATATAACCAATGTTATCAAAACTTTGAACCCTGATATTATCAACTTTTGTGAAGTTGAGGGATGTGATGAACTTAATTTACTTATCAATGGATTGAATGATGCTACATACAAGTCATATTTGAAACAGGGGACCGATACAAGTACTGGACAGAATGTAGGAATGATTACGCGCGTAGATCCGTTGGTAAGTCTTTATAGAAGCGAGGAGCGGGCATCGTATCCTATAGCCGGGTCAAAATGCGGATATACTGGAGCGGATGGGACGTCCGGTGTCAGCAAACATTATATTACCGAGTTCAATTTAGGTGGTCTAAAAACGGCGCTCATTGGCGCACATTTACTCGCCATTCCAACGGAACCGACTCGTTGTGCTGAGCGTGAAGCTCAGGCGCAAGTTCTACAAAATGTCGTTGCTGGTTATATTGCCAAAGGATATGAAGTTATATTGCTCGGCGATATGAACGATTTTGACGCCGAAGTACTCGATGTAAATTCTGATAAACCGACATCTTACGTCCTTGATATCATGAAGGGGCTCTATGGCCAGAAAAAAGGCACTTATACATTGACAAACGCCGCGACAAAAATGGCGCAATCGGAGCGATATAGCGACTGGTGGGATTCTGACGATAATTGCGCAACAAATTCACCCAAAGATTATTCGATGATTGATCACGTTTTAATGAGTTCAAAGATCTTTGGCAAGATATCGAAGGTATCAATTTATCATGGCTATACAGAATATTGCGGGACAATGAACTCGGATCATTACCCAGTAGTAGTTGATTTGTCTTTTTCTTAGGCGGATTGCTCTTAACCACAATGTTAAAAATCTTTTCTAAATTAATAATATAACAAATGCCTATCACTAAACATATTGATATTGTAAAACGCATGTATGAAAAGCGCAATTTTCTAGTCCTTGTGTTTACAAATTTATTAGCTCAATTGGGTATTACATATTACATAATGAACAAGACAAATAACCCAAACATTTCAATACTGCCATTGTTTTTAGCACAAATACTCATTATTCTTGTGATTGTCTTTGTTCCCATGCCAGAATTTATGAGATTCATGTTATTTTGTCTCTTTTCATATACATTTGGATTAATGTTGAGTGGATATAAGAAAATAGTAGATCCGACAACAATCAACACAGCGGTTCAAGGTGCGATGTCTGTTTTTGGTGTAATGTTGGCAACTGGTGTGGTGCTTAGTGCTGGCGGAATTCATTTAGGTCATAAATTTGGTGCGTTCTTATTCTGGTCATTATTATTACTAATTATTTTTCGTTTGATTTTTGTTTTAGGAGCACATATGAGCCAAGCGCATAAGATCTTGTCATTTGTCGGCATCATATTGTTCTCAATGTATGTTGTGTATGATACAAATGTCATTTTACAGAGGAACTATAATGGCGGTTTTATAATGGCTTCTATGGATTATTATTTGGATATTATCAACTTGTTCTCTAATATTCTTGGGTCTAATAATTAAATTTAACCACAAACGTCATAAACGTCTCTTAACCACAAACGTCTCTTAACCACAAACGTCTCTTAACCATGCGTTTGGCTCCACCTTTTCAAAGGTGGAAAAAGGTGGAATTAGATATACCCGCAAACAACTGCTATCATTTCGTTATTTACATTCCTAACAATTTTAAATGGTTTTCCACAGCCATGGATTTTATTATTCAAGACATAGAAATCACACAATTCTTTGGACGCATGTGGCTCTATTTGTTTGCCAGAGGCAATTAAAGTACCGTGTCTAAAAATACAGCAATTCAGTTTTTCAATTAGAATTGGATCATCGCAATGCGGACATATTACAACTAGTTCAAATGTTAAAGGAGACATTTATATTATAAATATATTCATTTAAAAAATATATTTATATCTATTTTACATAAGTAAGTATTATAATTTAAAAATAAAAAGCAAATAATATTATTAAATGAAAGTCGGAAAATATACATATGGAGAAAATAATATAAAACATCTGCCATTAAGAAGTGGACAAATTACAATAGGTAGTTTTTGTTCTATATCATTAAATATAAAGATATATACTGGAAAAGGAACTCATAGAAAGGAATTTATTTCAACTTATCCATTTGGAGCAATAAATCAACATATATTTAATAAACAAACCATTTCAGATTTATTATTAAATGATCCAGGAGATGTTATTATAGGCGATGATGTTTGGATTGGACAAAATGTAACTATAATGCCCGGAGTAACTATTGGGTCAGGATCAATAATTGCTAATAATTCACATGTAATTAAATCTTGTCCTCCATATTCAATTATTGGAGGCAATCCAGCAAAATTAATAAAACTAAGATTTACAGATGATCAAATAAAAAAATTACTTGAAATAAAATGGTGGGACTGGGATGACGCTAAAATTAATAATAACACACATTTAATTACTAGTGATAATATTGATGATTTTATTAACCTTCATATAGTAATATAAAAGTAGGTTATGTTGTAATTATTATTTATTAACAACTCTTTCATTATTCCATCGATCAAAAACTACCTTGTGATAAGGATAATCCGCTACTTGTAAACTACTGTTTTTGAAATATGTTCTAAATATCTCATCTATGTTTCCATGATCAAACGCATCACTCCGTATCGCGATCTCTATTGATCTATCTATACTTATAATTTTGTCAGTATCAATCGCGATTCGACATTCTGGACATTTTAAATGATTGGCATTTAATAATTTATTAATACAATCATTGTGAAACATATGTTTACATTGTAGTCTACAACAATGAACCATTTTATTCTCATTTAAATCATTTTCAGGAAAAAACAAAATATTCAAACATATTGCGCACGTCTTGTTTAAAAATTCATTTCTATTTGTTGTAAATAAATTGAATGGAGATTGATTATTCATTTTAATATTTTTACTATTTTTCTTTAAATTGTTTTATTATAAAATTAAAGTATAACCCTATAATATATAAAATGTACAATATGTTTTGGATGATAATGGCTTTTTATGCGATCCTGTCTTGTTTTATAATGCCTGCTATTGGATACCATTTTATGGGGATGAGCGGGCTAGGTAATGGATATGTATTAGGAACTATTTTATCATTGATATTATGGTTCACTGTTGGTAAAAAAATGGTAAAGGGTTAAACTGATAGATGGTCGAATGCCCTCTAATATCTAGACAATAATTTTTACAAATTATATAATTGTAAAAATTTAAATTATTACATTTGTAAGAAATGATTGATCGTAGAAATCCAAGAATCTACTAGTCCCGTCTGAACAAATATATCTTGATTTCCATCCAACACAAGTTGGTTTGTTTTGATTCCAGTAGTCTCATCCAAAAACTCATTATGATAATCATGGCACGCCGTTAAATACGCGAGCGGAATTACCTCCTCGCCAATACGCGCCCGTTTATGGATGCGTTCGTAGCATTTTGTAGGGTCTGTATTAACATATATCACGTCATTCACAGGGAAGTCCTTAGCAAACTCGTCAAACCAATTCAAATAAATCTGGTATTTTACATCTTCTATCTTGCTTTGATCATATAACATTTTAGCAAACACATATTTATCCGTGTATAAGCTGCGCTCAGTTATGATTATGTATTTCTTAGGATCCCCTCCATCCTCCTTATCTTTTTCAACTGATTTCATAATATCGCGCACATTCTCTCTTATAATGGTAAGTCGAGAAATATAGGCCATCATTTGGAACGCAAACGAGTACTCTTTTTGGTCAGCGTAAAATTTCTGTAACATGGTATTACCATCTTTGTCCTTTATCTTCTCCCATTCATCCACTGGCTCTCTTAAAAATCGCACATATTTATTATCTTTAAATTCAGTCCTTAATCTCTCTAACAGAGTCGATTTACCCGAGCCAATATTACCTTCAATCGAGACAATTGTGAAGTGTTCGTTATATTTAAAAAACTGTGTCATTTTATTTTGTTATATTATTCTATATATTTATTTTTAAATAATAATTTAAATTCAATTTTTTACAAGAATCTATAAATTGTCTATTTTGTTTATTATTTCTTATTATTTCTTATTATTTCTTATTATTTCTTTAAATTAATAAAAAATTGATTTATAAAATGTATTTAAAGAGATGTATATAAATATTATATACTTATTTTAAAAATGGATCTTAAACAAATAAAACTATCTAAATCTGAATGGGACTCTATTGAGATCCCGGTCACTGATAAGGAAAAGGAAGTGTTAACTTTAATAATGAACAGTCACAATGATGTGAATATTAAGATTAATAAAACCGATTCTCTCTTTACTTTCTTAAAGATAGAATTTAATACTGAAATAGAAGAATTTCTCTTTAATAAATATTTTGGACACAAACTGAAAGCATTATTAAAGAAATACAATATAACAAATATACGATTTGAAAAAGCAAAGACAGAACGAGCTACCCAAAATAATAAGGAAATACAAACGGCTACGGCTATTGCGAATAATGGAGAGGATAAGCCAGGACAATTAATATGTTATATAGATGTGAATGCCAA
>Ga0214919_10002243_pt1 | contig 30657 bp, 26 predicted proteins | sample LL1503_MetaG_FD_177994 | JGI IMG/M metagenome (GOLD analysis project Ga0214919, IMG submission 177994) | Freshwater microbial communities from Lake Lanier, Atlanta, Georgia, United States - LL-1503 | ecosystem: Environmental > Aquatic > Freshwater > Lake | place: USA: Georgia | collected... | reverse complement strand
TTGGCAGGAAATTGAAACATGGATTGAGGCATCAAAAGTATCCGTCGCTATGCGACATAATCGCTTAGGAATTTTAGGTCATTATTATGGTGGCATGCTTGATGTTTACACAGATTTGACAAAACAATCTGCCGTATTTGGAACTCATATTGAAATGCTGGAAATGTGTGAATTGAAAAAATGCCGAGATGAGGTAACTGACATTGAGGTGGAAGCTAAAATTTTGGAGTTTCATCATACGTTTGAAGTGTCGCCCGAGTGCGAAGCGTATGAAATTGAGCGTGCGGCAAAAACGTCAGTAGCCTTAGATAAGTTGATAGAAAATCATCATCTAGGCTCAATGGCTTATTATTATGAAGGGGAAAGTGGCAATGAATATGAAAATATAGTCACCTCTGTTATTGCCGGAAATACGTTGTTGACCGGTCGAAATATTTCCATAGCAGGGGAATGTGAAGTGAAGAATGCGCAAGCAATGAAAATCATGGCTGAATTTGGAGCTGGGGGTTCTTTCTCAGAATTTTATTTAATGGATTTCAAGGATGATGTCATACTGCTTGGCCATGATGGTCCAGCGCATTTTGCCATTGCAGAGGGTCCAGTAGGCTTAGTCCCACTTCCTATGTATCACGGAAAGCCTGGCAAAGGATTATCTATTCAAATGACAGTAAAACATGGCCCAGTCACCTTGCTTTCTGTGGTGGAAGGGAAAAACGAAGTGTTTCTTTTAGTCGCTCAAGGGGAATCGGTCGATGGCCCCATTCTCGAAATTGGCAATACGAATAGCCGATATCGTTTTTCCATAGGTGCGAAACGATTTATGAACGAATGGTCGAAACAAGGACCTGCCCATCATTGTGCAATTGGAATTGGACATATTGGAAATAAAATTGAAAAACTGGGACAGATTTTAGGCATTAAAGTGGTGACGATTTGTTAGGCCTGTAGAGGAACGCAAAGTGCGTACTTGAAAAATGGCAGATTATTTAATGAGGTGCGATTTTTATTTTGGTTGAATATTTTCGAATTTACCGCCTTATTTATTGGCTTAAAAGTTTATAATACTACATTAAAAAAACACCCAAAAATTAGCTGATTTTTGGGTGTTTTTTATTTGAATGATGCAAACAAAGTTTAAATAAATAATTGAAATTGAAGAGTCAATGTGCTCAATCGTTGGCCCGAAATCACCTCGCCATTTTTGGTTTCAAAGCTAGGCCTACTTTGATAGTCTAGGCTTAGTTTAGATTTGTTTCCTTGCAAATAATAGTTGACGCCCAAATTAATCGTCGTCGAAGGATTGCCACCTAGGCGATCATAAGAAGCGATGGTCGCCGCTCCATAAGGCATGATTCGGTTGGCCATATTGGCTGTTTTCGATGGTAGTAAATACCCAACTTGCGTATAAACAACATGCCCTGTTCCAAACATCGGATAGCTATTTCCATATACGGGTCCCTGTCCACTAATGGAATTGTTGGCCGTTAATGTAGTCCCAGTTGCCGGATTCATCACTCCATTATAGCGCAAATAATTGGTTCCATAATTGGTGTTGAAATAGCCAAAATAAGCTGATAGTGCGCTATGTCTAGATTTATCTAAAGGAATGTCTACAAATGTTTCTAGGGCAAAATGCTTCATGTCTTGATATAAAGTATCCCCATTTACGCTTTTCGTCCACATGGCATTAGGCTGAAAAATCATGCCTGCCGCTACATTGACAATTTTTTTGGTGCCCAAATAGCTTCCAGTCATATAGGGAGTAGCGTGATTTTCATGATCAAAAAACTGATAGATCAAATAACCTTGCTGTTGGAGCGAGTGACCTTTTTGAGCAAAATTGGCTACACCAGAAATGGCCGGAGGAGTTTGGCCATTAGACGTGATTGGAAATGGATCGCTCAGGATAAGTCGATAATCGAAATGCCCAATTTGGCCTCTGGCATAGACACTTAATTTGCGGGCAAATTGATCTACTTGGTCTACCGTTGTTTGCGCGAAAACGGGCACATCCATGGTGGTAATCGTTCCGATGCTGGGCTGCGAAAATCTCGATAATCCAGAGATGATGCTTAATCCACCGCCTATTTTCAATTGGTTAGCGGATGAAATCCGATATTCCCCTAAGGCATCGTGAAAAAAGGGTGCAATTTTCCGGTTGGACGTTGAGTTATACTGTGCATTAAAATTATTTTGTCCAAACTGAAAATACAAAAAAGTGCGATCGGTAATTTGACCCATTAACTGCATCCTAGTTCTACGCAGGCCTATATCAAAAGATTGACTTTGGGCGGATCCGTCTATGGTCGTTCCGGGGTTACTTTCGTTAGATCTAATCCAAATTTGATTTAAAAAAGTGGCTTGAAAAAAACGAGTTCCACTTTCATTTAATTTAAATTTTAAGAGTTCGTTGTCTGGAGTGGATTGTCCTAAACTGACAAATGAGTATAATATGATAGATAAAAAAGCTAATTTTTTCATGCGTATGGGATTGAATTTTATAAAAAGAATTTTAGGAAATATAAAATTCTATATCCGATAGATGCAATGACGAAGGTATAAGGGAGGGAAAAAACTTCTGATCTTACTAAATTGTTGCGATTTAACGTTGAACTTAGCAGATGAGGTTTTGAAAAAATAAAGAATGGCAGGAAAGGTCCCAGCTAGTTTCTGAGAAACGTCGTCATTATAATCTTCTTCCCATTCAATTTTTTCAAAGACTTGAAAAGAATGAGAATCAGTTTGTGTGGGACTTAATTTTTCAATGGATGAGATAGTGGCGCACGAATCGCCGAAATAGGGACCTGAATTCCAGATTCCGATGAGGCAAAAACAAATAAAAAGAGTTCTGGCTATTTTCATCATGGCCACAAAATTGCATCAAGAAATTGGATAACACTGAGAAATTCGCAATTATTTTTTTGTATACGAAATACGCTCATTAATCTATTCAATCATAGGATTGATTTATATGCTTGTATCTTTAGGGAATTTAAACTTATCAAATGAAAGGCAGACATTTACTCATTACGCTAGCTCTCTTCAATCTTTCGTTTTTTCTTCAGGCTCAAAATCCTAATGCGAAAATTATTAAAGACGCATATTTCAACTTTGTTGATTTATCCAAATTGTGCCAAGAGTTAAAAGTCAAATATGGGGTCACTATCGATATAGCACCCGATGTAAATCAAAAAGAGAAAATCACCTATTGGTTCGATAATGTAGCTTTAGACAAAGGATTTCAAGAGGCTTTGAAGGGGACTTCATTAAAATCATACTTAGATGATTCAGGAGTCTTGCACATTATTTTAAAGACTCAAAAGCTCAATTTAAATGAGTTTAAATTTTCTAAAAAATCATCTGATACGCCTAAGAAATTTGATTTTAAGCTCAACGGAAAGATTATCGATTCTAAATCCGGGGAACCTTTGCCTTTTGCCTCGGTTCAAATTATGTCAACTTTACAGGGTGTGCAATCCAATGTGGATGGATTATTTTCATTGCCTAAGGTGCCTTCTGATACGGTGAGATTAGCGGTAAAATATTTGGGTTATCGACCTAAAATTGTCTATTTAAATTCAAGTTTAAATTTTAACGACTTTACGATTGAGTTAGATGCGGCTATGGGGGAATTGGACGAGGTGTTTGTCGTAGGTGAAAAAACGGAGGTGATGAAGGCCAATGAAGAAATAGGGATGTATAAAATTACGCCTAAGAACATTGCTAAGTTGCCAAATATTGGAGAAAAGGATATTTTCAGGGCATTCCAATTGTTGCCCGGCATCAGTGCCGCGAATCAAAATTCATCCGGTTTATATGTACGAGGGGGAACACCCGATCAAAATTTGGTTACCTACGATGGGTTTACGGTGTACTATGTGGATCATTTATATGGCTTTTTCTCAGCGTTTAACTCGAATCCCATTAAAGATGTCCAACTATTCAAAGGCGGTTTTGAATCTAAATTTGGCGGAAGAATTTCTTCCGTGATGGAAATTACGTCTAAGAATGGAAATAATCGGAATTTCAATGTGCTTGGCGACCTAAGTGCGATGTCGGCAAATATCATGGCCGAGGGCCCCATAGGAAAGAAATTTACTTTTTTAGTGGCTGGAAGAAGGTCTTGGGCTGGTCCATTGTATACAAAAATTGCCGATGCACTAAAGCCTTCATCGGCCAATAATGCCCCTGGCGGTTTCGGCTCTGGGGGTGCTGGTGGCGGATTTGGAAGAAGACAATTCCAATCTTCAGCCATTGCCTCATCATACTTTTATGACCTAAATGGAAAAATAAATTTTACGCCTAATGCCAAAGATATCTATGCCTTGAGTATCTACATGGGAAATGACAACATGGATAATTCGCAAAATGTCAGTTTGCCATTTGGAGGCAACCGCGGCGGAGGCTTATCCAATTCGGATTTATCTCAATGGGGAAATACAGGAGGTTCGCTTAAATGGTCACGAAATTGGTCTTCAGTTTGGTATTCTAATACCTTAATCTCTTATTCTAATTTTCATAGTAATCGGGACAACACAAATCAGTCAACTTTCAATCGAACCAATGGGACTACCCAAACAGTAAAATTCGGATCTTTAGAAAACAATGATTTAAAAGACTTCTCCTTTAAAAGTGACATTGAGGGGCGTTTAAGTGATTCTCATTTTTTAGGTTTTGGCGTTCAGGCAACCGACATGAATATTCAATTTAATTATAGCCAAAATGACACCTTAAAGATTTTGGATAAGGTCAACAAGAGTATGATTTATGCCGGTTATCTTCAAGATAAAATGCGATTATTTAATCGAGCCTTAGAAATAACCCCCGGAATTCGAGCGAATTATTTTGGTGTGACTTCTCAGTTTTATTTTGAACCAAGACTTTCAGCTCAATATTTTGTCAATAAAAACTTGAAATTTAAAGGGGCATTTGGCAATTATTACCAGTTTGCTAAACAAGTTGAACGAGAAGATATTTTAAGTGGTAGCCGAAATTTTTGGGTACTTGCCGACAACAAAGATTTGCCAGTTACCTCAGCAAAACATTTCATCATAGGAACCAGCTATGAGAAAGGGGACTATTTATTTGACGTGGAAGCCTATTACAAAGAGATTCAAAACGATACCCGATATACCTTGCGTTTTACACCTAAAATTGGCGCAGGTTTAGTCGCTAGCGAAACATTTTACAATGGTACAGGGACCGTCCACGGAATTGACTTTTTGTTTCAGAAAAAATTTGGAAATCTAACGGGTTGGATTGGTTATACCTTAGCTAAATCAGAAAAAAATATTCAAATATTTTCACCAGATCCCTTTCCTTCCAACTTCGATGTTCGGCATGAATTTAAGGTAGTTGGTATTTATAAATGGCGTCAATGGGATTTTTCTTCCTCTTTTTTGTATGCTACAGGGAAGCCATACACATCGATTATCGGAGGCTATTCGGTCACACTTTTGGATGGGAGCGTACGTGATTATACTGAGCCGTCCACGACCAACGGGAATCGGTTTCCGGCCCAGCATCGTTTGGATTTAGCCGCTACGTATAATTTTAAAATGGGAACGTTGACAATGTCTATGTTCAATGTCTACAACCATAATAATGTTTGGTATAAGAAATTCCAAACAGTGGTGGATCCAGAAACAAACGACCGATATTTGTCGGTGACGGATGTCAATTACCTAGGTTTTACGCCCAACCTTACTTTATCCTTACATTTAAATTAGGCCAATCATGAAAAATATACACGTATATATCTTTTTGGGAATCATGAGTTTCTCCTGTTCTAGTCTAGAAAATGGGTTTGAAGAAACCACACCAAAACCAGTCGTGGAGGCGTACCTCATTCCAGGGGCCCCCATTTCACTTTCAGTTCATACGGAAATACCTTATTCGGCAGATTCTTTGGCCAACAAAGAGAAGCCGGTAGATGGATTGAAAATAACGATCACGGGACCAAAAGGATCAATCAATTTAGTTTCTAAGGGCAATGGACTCTATGTATCCCAATCGATTTTTCCAATTACCGTAGGCAGTTCCTATTCTTTTAAGTTTGATTATTTAGGCAAACAAGTGAGCGCTACTACGCAAATCCCAACAAAGCCCTTAAAATTTGCTTCAAATAAAACGGTTATTTCACGCCAAGCAATTGATATTTCAGCCGGCGGTAGACCTCAAGGGGGATTTGGCGGAGGGGCTAATGTGGATAATAATGTATTGCTTACTTGGGAGAATAACACCAATGACTATTACATGTCGATCGTTGAAAGTCTTGAACCTAATCCCGTTGAAATAATTAAATTCCCTGTTGACCCTACCCGAGTTAGGCCTAACATACGCTTTAGAAACCAACCTATTCAGGGAAATTCCGCTGAAATTCGGTCTCAAAGTTTCCAGTATTTTGGCCAACATGCCCTGATTTTATTCAAACTTAATTCGGATTATGTGGCTCTATATCAACGGAATGGGAATACAACACAAAATATTTCCACACCGCCAACCACCATTTTAAATGGCTTAGGGATATTTACTGGAGTTAATGCCGATACATTAAAAATTAAAGTCTTGCCTGAATAACAAGAACGAATTATCTTTAAGAAAAAAAACGATGAAAAACTGGCTATTTATCTTTTGTTTTCTTGGCATCCATTCAATGATTTTTGCCCAAGACCGTCCCTTGCAAATCATTATGATCGGGGCGCATCCTGATGATTGTGATATTAAAAGTGGAGGCACCGCTGCCCTTTTTGTGGCTATGGGCCATCACGTTAAATTTCTTTCTGTCACAAATGGAGACGCAGGTCATCAAAGCGAAGGCGGTGGAATGTTAGCCAAACGTCGGATCGCTGAAACCAAAGAAGTAGCCAAACGCCTCGGCGTTTCTTACGATGTATTAGATAATCATGACGGCGAATTACTTCCTACCTTGGAAATCCGACTTCAAATTATTCGCAAAATTAGAGAGTGGAAAGCAGACGTGGTAATCGCCCCACGTTCAAATGATTACCACCCTGACCACCGTTATACGGGTGTTTTAGTACAAGATGCGGCTTTCATGGTGGGTGTTCCAAACATTGCACCCGATACCCCTCCATTACGTAAAAATCCAGTTTTTTTATATTTTCAGGATAATTTCAAAAAGCCAAATCCTTTCCAAGCCGACATCGCGGTCGACATAACCTCAGTCATTGCGAAGAAATTAGATGGTCTAGATGCCCATCAATCTCAGTTTTTCGAGTGGCTTCCTTGGATCGGAAATTACGAATCTGAAATCCCGAAAGACAAGGCTAAGCAGAGGGAATATTTATTGAGCAAACGCGTGACCAAAGTAAATCCTGAAGTAAAAAAGGCGCTTGAAAAATGGTACGGAAAAGAAAAAGCAGAGCAGATTAATTATGCGGAAGCTTTTGAAATTTGTGAATATGGAAGCATTCCAACCGAAGCCGATATTCGTAGATTATTTCCCATGCTGGGCCGTTAATTAATGTAGCATTTATAATGAAAAAAGCCTTAGTACTTTTAATCCTATGTCTAGGGTGTTCTAAATCGAGCGATCCAGGAAGTTCCACGATTCCAACGCCCAGTACTGGCGCAACCACAGGCGGGACTTCTGGCGGAACCACCACACCGAGTACGGGCACCGCTTCCGAAGTCCCCTCCTATTTTAAATTAATTTATGGAGCTACAAAAATAACCTCGGACGGAACCTATGTAACGATTGAGTCGAATGGAGTACCGGATCATAAAAGTGTTTATTATGCTACAAACAGTAGTCTGTACGAAAACTTTTCTGGCAAGACATTTAATGGGTTGAACTTTGCCAAAAATCCTAATAGTATTTCCTCTGGACTGTACACCTTTAAAATACCGATAAAGCCTGTTGCTGCAACGAAAGTTACCGCAACCCCCTTAGGTGCCATTGGCATTTCATTAAATGGGGTTCCCTTTTATAATCAATACGCTGGACCAAATCAGCCCCTAGCTGGCGAAATGACTTCATTTGATCAATATTATGGCCATCCAGCACCTGGGGGGAAATATCATTACCACGTGGAGCCTCTCTATTTAACCCAAGTGAAAGCAGATAAAATGGCTTTGTTAGGTTTTTTGCTCGACGGATTTCCCGTGTATGGACCTTGGGAAAGTGGCAAAGCGGTGACCAATGCAAATCTGGATGTGTTGCATGGTCACACGCACGCAACCACAGAATTCCCTGCCGGAATCTACCATTATCACATTACTCAAGAAGATCCTTATATCAATGGCAATGGTTTCTATGGAACGCCTGGTACGGTATCTCAGTAGTTTTTTTATCGCAATTATTTTTTTTCAATGTTCCCCCAAAGAGGAGAATGGAGTCTCTATAATTTCAAAGAATTCGACGGAAATTTCGCATGAAAAAATGCTTTCGTTTTCAGCGGATAATCCTCAGATTTCATTTGAAAATGCAGGAGTGTTTTACCAAGGAAAACCATTTTCAGGAACGCTTTTTAGGCTAGATTCCCAAACACACGATACCCTTAAAATTGAATCCTATTTGAAAGGAAATCGGCATGGGAAATGGATTCAATATTTTCCGGGACACGTGTTGAAAGAATTCAGAACGTTTGACCAAGGAAAAAAAACAGGGGTCTTTGTTCAATATTTCCCAACAGGCAAAAAACAACAAGCGTATCATTTTCAAAATGACGAATATCAGGGCTTGGCGAGGGAATGGAATGGAAGAGGAGTTTTGATTCGAGAAATGCATTATGAGGCAGGTCACGAGGAAGGATCCCAAAAATTATTTTATGACAATGGCCAAATAAGGGCTAATTATGTCATGAAAGATGGGCGACGATTTGGCTTATTAGGAACTAAAAACTGTGTCAATGTCTCTACGCGCCTACTTAATTAGTGGTTTTTTATGGTTGGCTTTTGCCTGCACTACCAGCGAGGAAGCGCCCGTCTTGCCCTATTACAATACCCCGGATTTTGAACCCCAATTTTTCGAGAATAAAGAAAAAGCAGAGGCTAAAATTACGCACCAATTAAAACCCTTTTCGTTTTTAGACCAGCACGGGCATTCCATCAGTGACACTTTGTTACGAGGAAAAGTACATGTGGCCAATTTCTTTTTTAGTCGGTGTACGAATATATGCCCAAACATGATCAAGCAAATGAAGGTGATTGAATCTGAATTTGGCCAACACGCGGAAGTAGAAATGTTGTCCTTTAGTGTGACTCCATGGCTTGATTCAGTTGGGGTACTCAAAAAATACGCACAGAAAAATAACATCAAAAGCAAACGTTGGCACCTCCTTACAGGGGACAAAAATGCCATTTATACCTTAGCGCGCAAATCCTATTTTGCGGAAGAAAACCTAGGATTCTCAAAGGACAATAGCCAATTTCTACACACGGAGCATGTCGTTTTAGTCGACAAAACATTACGAATTCGGGGGATTTATAATGGGAGCTTAGGATTAGAAATGGAGCAATTAACGAAGGACATCAAATTACTGTTGGCCGAAAAATAGTCGGCTCGCTATATCCATTAAACTAAAATTAATTGCTTATTTACATCAAAATAAAAATGGATGCAAGCTAATTTTTTGTCCGTAGTACTTATGCCTCTGGCCCTTGCGCTTATCATGATGGGCCTGGGTTTATCGCTAACCCTAGCTGATTTTAAACGCGTTTATCTTTTTCCAAAAGCCGTTATTATTGGTCTCTTTTGTCAAATGTTTGTCTTGCCCATCATTTGTTTTTTAATCATCAAGGCGATGGGTATTCCGCCGGTATTGGCGGTTGGCCTCATGTTATTAGCCGCTGCTCCAGGTGGACCTTCAGCCAATCTTTACAGCCATATTGCCAAAGGAGATGTAGCCCTTAATGTTACCCTTACGGCTTTGAATAGTCTATTTTCCGTGTTTTCCATTGCTGTCATCGTGAATCTATCGATGGCTCATTTTTTGCAACAAAACACCTACGTCCCTTTGCAATTCAACAAAGTGTTGGAAGTATGTTATGTCGTCATTTTGCCTGTTGGCCTAGGGATGATCATCCGAAATCGGGCGCCCAAATTCACTCAGAAATTAGAGCAACCCGTTAAAATAATTTCCGCTATTTTTTTAGCATTGATCATTATTTTAGCAGGCCTTCGCGAACGCGATCATTTGTTGGCCGATCTTAAGACCGTCGGCCTAGCGGCTTTAACATTCAATATTTCTTGTTTATTGGTCGGCTATTATATTCCGCTATTTTTCAAGCTTTCCACAAAACAAGCTATTGCCATCGGAATGGAAATTGGAATTCACAATGGGACTTTGGCTATTTACATTGCCTTAAATGTGATCGGCAATGGAACGATGACGATACCCGCGGTGGTCTACAGCATTATGATGTTTTTGACGGCGGCAGTATTTGCGTGGTTGGTGAATGTGCGTCGGCATCCAATTTCATCTTAGCAATTTTCTTGATGGACCACACGTAAAGCACCTCCACCTTCTGTCTTGCCCAAGGTGTTTTTCTTAAAAAAGATAGACTTGATTTAATGCTTGGTTCGAACGAAAAACAATTAATTCGAATCTTTTTTGACATTTCATCCCAACCATATAAAGCGACTAAATCTGTCAAAATCATTTCTAATGTTTTTCCATGTAAAGGATCGTTCGATTTTTCTTCCATGTTCAAAATTAAGGTAATTTTTTGAAATCAATGGTCGGCATTTTATTTGCCGCGGCCCGTTGAAAAATTTGATTTAAAAAAGCAATTCCGTTAAAGAACCCTCCATTCTGCAAATAAAAATGACCGGCTTTTTCGCCTCCCTCATAGTCTTTTCTATAGCCTCGTTTAGCGATGTCATCGCCCGTAAATTTTGCTTCTGTTAACTCAAACCATTGGCCACTTGAATCAGAAACCCATTGATTCTGATAGGTTGCTTGTCTCAAAATATGCCCAAAATTTGGATTGAAATTCTCCACAAAAGAATGCGGCCTTTTGAACCAGGTGTCTGTTTTTGGGCGCTTAAATGAAGCGATAAGTAACCAATTAGAAGAGCCAAATTCTCTGAAATAAGCGGTATATTGGGTGGCGCCTTGGCCATCCGGCTCGACCGAATTTAAAAATTGATACGTCTTTCCCGCCTCCCATGTATATCTCAAATAGCTTTGACCTCCGGAACCCTCATTTCCAAATTCGCCTGTATAAACGCCTTCTCCTTTTTTTAACAATTTGATTTTTTGATCCTCCGGAATAGCAGCTGGATTATCTGTTTTAAACGGACTCCAAACAGAAAATAAGATTCGCCTTTCATTTTCTGAATTTACCTGAAAACCGAAATAGCCCTCCGCAAATCCATTGGCCATAAAATAGGAACCGATGGGATCTAGGCCCACAGGAATAGTCACTTCATTGTAAAACCATTTAATCTTTTTCTCTGAAGGCATGGTATAACTCAAATGCACCGAAGGACCTCTTCGGCCCCAGTAAAATCGATTATCTATATTGTCTTTGACAAAGCTAAATTCTCCCGGCGCTTGAGTTAATAACGTTAATGCGGAGATCGATGGGAAAAAATCAGCCTCTTTTGAAATACCTTCTAGGGCAATACTTTGATAACCGGCCGACAAGCTAAACTGACCTATGAAAATTGGATTTCTTTGTCCTGGGCTTATTCGAGAAGTGTACGATTGAGTTCCTGAGGTAAATTTAAGGGTACTTGGAAATTCACCGGGTAAGAGAGAAATATATAAATCGCATTTTCTAGCGATGTCATTTTTAAAATAGATTTTAAAGGTACTTTTTTCAGACTTCCAGGGCTGAATTCCTTCTTTTACAATGGCATCTTTAGGATCGCCTTTCGTGATAAAAAAGGTATTTCCTCCCAAGGGGATTAGGGTTGTATCGGTCCGTATGGACGCGTTTTTACTTGAAATAAAGTGAGTCCTCGCTGAGGAAACCAGGGCATTCGCCAATAATAAAATCAGTAAAATTTTTTCTTTCATACGATCATTCAAAACCAAAAGTATCCATTTTTATTTTGATACGAAATCAAAATACGCAAATTGCGCTACCCATAAAAATTTCCTATGTTTACGAGATAAACCTATTAAGTCAATGAAATCAAAGCAATTATACTTCAGTATGTTGGTCGTAGCGATGTCGCTAGGGACGTCCTGGGCGATTCGAGGCCAATTCGGCCATGAGCATGGGGCAGCTTGGGCTGGCGGGATTGGATCTTTAGCGACACTTTTAGTTGTGAAAAGAAAAGATTGGCTAGCAAAATCTTTTTCAGTCGTCTTAGCAGGAGCTTTAGGTTGGGGTTTGGGTGGCATGATGAGTTATGGTTTGGTGGTTGGCTATGGCCGAGGCAGTGATTGGCCCAACGTATTTTATGGATTATCCATGTTATTTGTGATCGGGGGTTTATATGGATTTTTAGGAGGAGGATTATTCGGATTGGGTCTTTCCAATACCATTAAAAAGCCTGTCAAATGGCCAAAATTGATTTTGGAAATGGCCATTGGCGGAATCATTTTTTACTTCTTTATCGTCGAGCAATTTGGTTGGAATATGACACCTCCGCGTTCAGAGGTTTGGGCTGTGTGTTTGGGAATGGCGGTTGCGTTAACTTGGAATATGATTCGGGGAAAAAAGAAGTCTGCCCTTCGAGTCGCCATCTTTTCAGGCTTAGGGGGTGGTTTTGGATTTGCCTTTGGCAACTTTCTCCAAGTATTAGGTCAGACCTCTGAGATCCATTTTAATTTTTGGAATGTCATGGAATATTCCTTAGGATTTTTTGGCGGACTTGGTTTGGCCTATGGTACGCTGACCAGCGATTGGGGGAAAGAAAAACCGGCGCCTGTAAAAAATCAGGTATTCCAGTTGATCATGTTGGTGCTCATAATTCCCGTGATTATGTGGCAACAAAATTTCGAGTGGGAGCGAATCCAATCTACGTTTGTCAAATTATTGCCCACAGACAATTATGCCTTTTACGATGGGGTCATATGGGGATCCGTGGTAATAATTGTTGCCCTAGGCTCTTATTGGATTTTTAGATTTAAGAAATTTGAAACCTTAGATTACCGAGAGGTAAAGACCTTTTTCTTTGGACATTGGGCCTTATATATCGCGTTAAGTTTCCTAGTGACGGGGGCTTTTATTAGCACCTATCGCATAGAGCAATATTTATACCTCGCTAATTTTGCGATCATATTTTTTCTCATAGATCGCACGGAACCCGATATCAACCCGCGTACTTTAAAGCTTGCCACAGGAATTAAAAATTCAGTTTTTATCCTCGTATTCATTGGAATCCTGGCGGCCATCGCTGTAAATTCTCATGGAGAAATGAAGGGAGCAAAAAAGAGGTTTGGGGCGGAACCAGTAGTAGCAGATACGTTGAAAAAATGATGGGAAAGCGCTTACTTCTTGTCGTATTATTTTTAGTTGGCTTTTCGGTCCAAGCACAAATTTTCCCTGGAAATCCCAAGCGGGTGCTTTTTATTGGAAATAGCATCACCTATGCGGGGAGGTATGTGCAGATTATTGAGGCATACCAACGAGCCAAATTTCCCAATCAAGAAATTGACATTTATAATGTGGGTTTGCCCAGTGAAACGGTATCAGGTTTATCGGAAGAAGGACATGCCAGCGGACGTTTTCCCAGACCTGATTTACATGAGCGATTGGCCCGAGTATTAGAACAAATAAAGCCCGACTTAGTATTCGCGACCTATGGGATGAATGATGGAATTTATCTCCCATTGGACGAAGCAAGATTTCTAAAATTCAAAGAGGGAATTAACTGGCTACACGACCAAGTCGTATTTTCCGGTGCCCAAATTATTCATATCACCCCTTCTTTGTATGAAGAAAAACCAAATGAAAATAGTGGGTATGGGAAGGTGCTGGATGAATATTCACATTGGCTCACCCAGCAAAAAAATTGGCAAGTCATTGACACCCACAGCGCGCTTCAAAAATACTTAGATACCGAGTTAAAAAAGGATGCCAATTTTCGAATCTCTAAAGATGGCGTACATCCTGGCGAGCAAGGTCACTGGATCATGGCCAAAGAAATTTTAAGGTATTTGGGTGCGAAAAAAATAAACCGAATGAATTCCGTGGAGGAAATGCTGGAACCTTTGAAAGACCCGAAAGCATTTTTTGACCTAGTGGTGGAGCGCCATAATATCTTAAAAGATTCCTGGCTAACCCAAACAGGTCACAAAAGACCCGAAATGAAAAATGGAATACCTCTGTCAGACGCGAAATTAAAAGCGGCGGATTTGATGAAAAAAATAAAAGAATTTACTCCTTAAATACGGTCCATATGAAAAATTTATTGATCAGCGCGTTTGCAAGTTTACTAATCTTTAGCATGCAGCTTTCTCTTAAAGCTCAAAATCAATTGACTTGGCCCAAAGGCAAAAAGATGGCATTGAGCTTGACTTTTGATGATGGCCGAGGCAGTCAGGTGAATGGGGGCACCGCTCTTTTAGATAAATATGGGGTAAAGGCGACTTTATATGTTATGCCGAATGCGATAGAAAAAAACGTAGCGCTTTGGAAAAAAGCGGCGGAGAATGGCCATGAAATAGGGAATCATTCCAGTTTACATCCATGCTCGGGAAATTTCGCTTGGTCTCGAAACAAAGCTTTAGAAGAGTATACCTTGGAAAAAATGCAAAAAGAATTGGTCGAGTCCAATGAACAATTACATCAAATGATCGGCATAAAACCGGAATCGTTTGCCTATCCGTGTGGACAGAAGTTTGTGGGCAACAATGAAAAAACGCAAAGCTATGTACCTCTCGTGTACCAATTATTCAGCTCGGGTCGTGGCTGGCGCGATGAAGCGCCTAATGATCCAGCATATTTAAATATGGCTCAGTTGACCGGTGTTGAAATGGATGGCAAGAATTTCGACGAGATATTGCCGATGATCAAAGAAGCGAGTGACAAAGGGTATTGGCTCGTGTTGGCTGGGCACGAAATGGGCAAAGGGGGAAATCAAACCACCCGATTAAGCATGTTGGAAGATCTGCTACGTTATGCACAAGATCCCCAACATGGTATTTGGATAGCTCCGGTAAGGGAGGTCACCAAATATTTAAAGCATTAATTATTTTTTCTCAATCGAGAACATATCTCTCACCACTCCATCCGCACAAATCCATTGTGCGTTTAATTTTTTGTTCACTACATCGATCAACATAGAACCTCCTTCGGTGACGTTTGAGTAAACAGAGGACTTTAAAGGATAGTCTTTTTGTTTGCCGCCCAATTGGCCTCCAGATCCATTCACGATATAAATGGTGCCTTGGCTTTCCCCTTTATTGATCACGTAGGTATTGGGAGCAACTTCATTAGCTTTTTTATGAATACTTGCGTCATAGGTGGCGCTTTTGCCTGTATGCCCGACCATCGGCGGGTTTCTTTCATAGCCATGGCTATGTCCGCAAATCACTAAATCAACTTTATATTTTTCTAAAATTGGGGTGATATTTTCTCTGACTTTATACATCCAAATTTCGGTATCTGAATCATGAGACGCTTTTGAGTACGGTGGTTTATGCCAATACACAATCGTCCAAGGCAATTTATTAGCTTCTAAATCCTTTTTCAACCAAGTCGCTTGCTTCCCATTTTCATTATATAGGTAGCTGCTGTCAGGTTCCATCGCTTCGCTGTCGAGGGAAATTAAATGCACATTTCCATAGTTAAATGAATAAAACGATTCTGTTCCAGAAGGCAATCCCCCATTTTCGCCTTTGGTCGGCATCGTAAATATTTTAAAATAAGGAGGCAGTGAAGGATCATGTTTTCCTGCATAATCATGGTTGCCCGGAGACGGCCATACAGGTAAGTTTTTAAAGAAAGTATCTTGGTAAACCCTGAATACATGGTTTTGATATTCTTCTTCTTTTCCATTGCTATAGGCGTTATCGCCCATCCAAATCCATGCATCTGGCTTATGCGTTTTTGTTGCATTAAACATCGCATCACGCACATCTGCTTGGTTTTTAGAACTATTTCCAAAATCCCCTAGTGCCCAAATGCGTACCGGCTTCGTGGATCCAGCTTTAGGTACCGTATTAAAATAATGGGTTTCGTCGCCGCCTACTCTAGTTCCTGCGGAAATGATAGCATAAAAGTATTTTTTTCCGGGGCTTAAGTTTTTGATTTCAACTTCATGCTCAGTAAGTAGGTTGGCATCTTTGACCGATTGGTTTAATTGGCTAGGACTATTGCCATAAATCACTTGGCTATTGGCCGCGATGTCGGTGCGCCAACGAACCACGCCCGAAGTAGGAGTGAAGTTTTGCAAGTACGGTCCGCGAATGACTTTGATTTCTTGAGCGCGGCAAAAAAAAGTTATGAGAAGCAATAAGATGGTGAAACGTTTCATGTTAAAAGGAATAAATGGGGGTGTATTGTTATTAGGTGGTTCAAATTTACACAACTATTTTTTAGTTTATTTTTTTTCAAATTAACTTACTATAAATTCTTTTGAATATTGTAGGGGCGTTTTGCCTGTAATCTTTTTGAATGCATTATTGAAATTTGGGAAATTATTGAATCCAGCTTCATAGCAGACTTGAGTTACTTGGAATTGATTTTCCTTAATTAACTTACAAGCATACTCAACACGTATTTCATTCAAGAAATGGGAAAAGTGTTTCCGAGTTCTATTTTTGAAATATCGACAAAATGAATTGGAACTTAAATTGGCCACCTCAGCAATTTCCTCGATCGTTATTTTGCGTTTAAAATGTTTGGCAGAAAAATTATAGATTCAATTTAATCGAGCGGTTTCTTTGTCGCTCGGATTATGCTCTAAAATCCGGGTCGCTAATAATTCAATTTCTGGACTTTGGGAGAGTGGATCTAATAGTTTAAGTAGCTCAAGGATAAGATTACTTTTTGTGTCTTCTAACATGTGAAGCATTTGCTTGACAATAGCAGCTTTGGTTTTGCCCGTAATTCGAAGGCCTAATTTTGATTTTTCAAGCAGCTGTTTGACATATCGATTTTCAACGAGCTCGAAAAAATCAGGACCAAAAATAGCTGGATCAAAATGGATCACAACAGCGGATACTCCTAAATCGGGATTGCCTTGGAAATAAATGTTATCACTCCTTAAATAGTGAGGGCAATTGGACCCGATTAAAAGTAGGTCACCATCTTGAAAACGTTGGATGCTATCCCCCACAAACTGAGTTCCTGTTCCTTTATCAATAAACAATAGTTCTATTTCCGGATGGTAATGATACTGATTATAAAAATAGTTAACATTGTCTCGTCGAATGCTAAAGGAGCGAAGTGACTGAGGGGAAACTTTTAATAGGTGAGCCTTCATAAATTTAATTATTTCAAGGAATTTGACATTGTTTTTTACTTACTTAAATATTTATGCCAAAATACTTTATTTAGTTGAATTTTCCATTTAATTATGGCGTTAATTAAATCCATTTTTTTGTAAGTATAATTTTATTTCTGTTACCCATTAACTATTAGTGTTTTTTTACTTCTAAATTTATTACGTATGCATTTACATTTTCCGCAACAAATGCTTCGGGTCCTTTATTAAGAGCTCGTTTGGTTTCTGCTGCTGAGGTAAACTTCATCTTAGCGGAGGCGGCCCAAAAAGGTTGGTCTGTGGGCGATGCGAAATCTCTTTATGAAGCAGGTATTAAAACATCTTTAGCGGCATGGGGTGTCAGTGGTTCATCCACAGCATATCTTGCTGGTAGCGGCGTAGCTTACAACGGAACTTTAAAGCAAATCATGGAACAAAAATGGATTGCTTCTTGGACTGCAGCTACCGAATCTTGGTTTGATTATAGAAGAACTGGACTTCCTGTTTTAACAGCTGGTCCTGCGGCGAAACGTCAGGCATTGCCTTTACGTTTTTATTATATGCAAGATGAAATCAGGATCAATGCCAAAAATGTAGCCGCTGCGATGGATAAATTAGAGATTACTAATTATTCACAAGCAGATGGTAAAAATAGCGCTTGGTCTAGGCCATGGCTATTAATAGGCACGAGTAAGCCGTATTAATTATAATTTTCATTAAATTAACCACAGGTATTTTTGCCTGTGTTTTTTTTTCTTTTAAATTTTTCAAATTATGATGCATCGCTTCATTTGTCTTTGCTTATTCGTGGTGGCTAGCTTGTCGGTTCAAGCGCAAAATATCCGTGTGGGTGCCGCCGTTCGCGTCATCACTCCGGATCCCCTTTTGCCCGTGTCGGGTGGAATAGGCGTACCACATCCAGTCAAGGAAAAGCGGGGTGATTTGTTTGCCAGAGCGATGGTCTTCGAACAAGGAAGCACTCGTTTTGCGATCGTCAATGTCGATAATTTAGGCTGGACTTCTATCTTGGGAAATCGCTCTCGCGCGCTGATTAAAGGCATCGCTCCTGAAAATATTTTGATTGGCGCCACTCATACGCACAGCGCTCCAGATGCCTATGGTTTTCCAGATATGTCAGGAAAGTCGTATGCGGATTTAAAATATTTGGATTGGTGTGTGAAGCAAATTGCCGATGCGGTCAATGAGGCATCTGCTAATCTCCAACCAGCGTCTCTAAAAGTAGCCATGGACGAAGCGAAAGGCAAAATAGCCTATAACTATTATGCTCCTGCGCTTTATGATCCTCGTTGTGGTGTCATTCAAGCCATTGCGACCTCGGGACCGCGTGCAGGAAAACCGATCGCGACTTTAGTTAATTATGCCGTTCATCCAGAGGTTTTAGGAAACAGCCGTGGAATTTTAAGCCCCGACATGATTGGACCGTTATATCAAAAAATTGAATCTACGATTGGTGGTGTCGCCTTATTTATGAATGGGGCCCAAGGAGGAATGGTTACGGCAGATACCCGATTGGAATATGGGAAGGAAGGCCAAGGGCAGAAAGAAGCCAACACCTGGGAAGAATGCATTCGAATCGGAGAGCTTTTAGCGGACGAAGCGATGCGTATTGTGGCGGCTGCTCCCCTACTTGTGAACCCAGCCCTTTATTGCACCTCAAGAAAATTAGAATTTCCCATCGATTCTGAAATCATGCGGTATATTTTGAAAAAATCTCCTTTAAAATATGAGGGAGGAAAAGAGAATTATGTGACGACCCAGCTCAATCTTTTGAATATTGGGCCCGCTCAAATCTTAACCGTTCCTGGCGAGGCTTTGCCTAATGTGGGATATTATGTCAAAAGAAACATGAATACCAAAATGCCATTTCTATTCGGTTTGACCAATGACGCCTTTGGGTATATGTTGGCCAAAGTAGATTTCAATTCCTTCAAACGATATGAATATGTTTCGCGCACTTCCCTAGGTGAAATGACCGCCGAAATTTACATGGAACAAGCACTTAAATTAGTCAAAGAAAGTCCTAAACCACAGAATTAAAAAATATCTCTAAACCTATTTACAACATGAATAATCGCTTCAATTTATTGGCACTTTTTTGCCTTCTTAGTGCTCAACTATTCGCCCAAACAGAGAAAACATATGCGGAAAGATTAGGATTTCCAAAAGGGAAAAAGGTATTAATTTTCCACGTGGATGATTGTGGAATGTCCTACTCTTCAAACCAAGGTGCCTATAAATCGATGGAACAGGGTGTAGCTACTTCATGTAGCATCATGATGCCATGTCCATGGGCCGCTAGTTTTATCCACTATTTACAGAAAAATAATCCTAAAGCAGACGCTGGATTACACTTGACTTTAACTTCGGAATGGAACGATTACCGCTGGCCGGCGCTGGCTGGGTTCCAACAAGTTCCTGGTTTAAGCGATGGAGATGGTTGCCTATACCATAGCGTGGAGCAGGTGATTAAAAATGCGAGTCCAGATGAAGTGGAAAGAGAAATTAGAGCGCAAGTCGAACGTGCCAAACGCTTAGGTTGGTCGCCTTCACATATAGATTCTCACATGGGAACACTGTTTGCCTATCCTCCATTTTTGGAGCGCTACGTAAAAGTGGGCATTGAATTAGGAATCCCTGTGATGTTTCCCGGTGGCAATAATAAAATGATGATTGAGTCCATGAACTTGCCTCTCATCAAAAAAATGAAAGCGGAGGGAACTTGGAAAGAGGGGACAAAACTAGAAGCTAAACGATATGGCCTAACGGACTTATTTGGCGAAGCTAGTAAAATGGGCGAGAAACTTTGGAATGCAGGACTTCCTGTCTTGGATGACTTACATACGTTTAGTGGGGACTGGAAGCCTGCAGGAAATCCTACAGCTGAAGAATGGGGGAAATACAAGGCCCAACAATGGATTGAAACGATTAAAAATATGAACCCAGGTGTGGCCATGATGATTGTTCATAGCAGCGACATTACGGAAGAATTTAAATATGTTTCGGGGTCGGGTGGTTCTCGCTTAGCCGATATGAATTCCATGATGAATCCTGATTTAAGGGCTTATATTGAAAAAGAAGGAATCATTTTGACGACTTTCCGTGAGTTATTGGAACGCCGCAAAAAAGTAAAATAAGATGCTACGATTATTCGTTTTAATACTCGCCTTAGGATTCCCTTTTTTTGCCTTCACACAAAAATCTGCTAGTCCTGTCGTGGAATCGATGCTTATTTTTCCTGGGCAGGAAAAGCATGTGCATGGAAGTAGCATGGTAGCGCTGCCCAATGGCGACCTTTTGTCGGTCTGGTTTTATGGCAATGGCGAACGAAATTCAGACGATGTGAAATTGATGGGTGCCCGATTACAAAAAGGTGCCAAAGCCTGGAGCGAACCCTTTTTAATGGCCGATACGCCTAACCTTCCGGATTGTAATCCCGTATTATTTTTAAACCAAAGCGGCAAATTGTTTTTAGTCTGGATCGCGGTGCAATCGAACCGATGGGAACAATCCATTTTGCGTGTAAAAACGACGACTAATTATGCAAAAGCCGGCGCGCCTATATGGGAATGGCAAGACAATATCTTACTGAAAATGGATGACCGTTTTGCTAAAGAAATTGCCACAAAACTTAAGGCTTTGCCTAGTCATGCGATTGGTTGGGCTGGTTACGCCCCCAAATACGACGAGATGATTAATACAGCTGCGCTAGATCCGATGAAACGTAATTTGGGTTGGATGACTCGAATCAAACCCTTGCTAATAGGTGAAAACCGAATGGTTTTACCCTTATATTCAGACGGATTTAACCTATCCATGATGGCCATTTCAGATGACCAAGGGTCCACATGGCATCCAAGTTTACCTGTGGTCGGCCGTGGTCCGATTCAGCCTGCTTTGGTCCGTAAAAAAAATGGAAATATCATGGCATTTATGCGGGATAGTGGAGATGATCCTCCTCGCGTTCATATCAGCGAATCGGCGGATTTAGGGGAGACCTGGACTCCCACCATCAAATCTGAAATCCCCAATACGGCTAGCGTAGAATTACTTGTTTTAAAAGATGGGCGTTTGGCATTCTTAGGCAATGACATTACAGATGGACGTTATCGGTTTCAATTATATCTTTCAGAAGATGAGGGCAAAACATGGAAATGGAAAATTCCCATTGAACATGTAGAACCCGGAAAGGGAAGTTTTTCTTATCCCTCATTCATTCAAACTCCAGATGGGATGTTGCGCATGACGTATTCATCGCATGTAGGGACAGATCAAAAATCAATTAAATATGTGGTCCTTGACCCCTCAAAAATCAACTAGATGAAAAAAAGTATCGCGGTATTTTTGCTGTTTTTAAGTGTGGGTGTTTACGGGCAAAAAAAATCAACTCAGCCCGTGTATGTAGACAAAGCCTACATGCAAGATTATAGTGTGAAATACTATGCAAAAGATAGTCAGGTCGCGTTGAAATCTGCCTTTGCCGACCGCAACGGATCCATTAAAATATTTAGTTCGGCGGGCTTACTATTGCCACATGATGGCCAATTTTTATACCCCGGGGTTTTAATGGCCGACAAGCGAAATCGTACCAGTGCCCCTAAAAAAATTCAAAGCTTATTGGCCCATGAAAACCAATTTGTTTTTGTCGATGATAAAGCTATTTTCAGCCACGCTTGGGCCGGGACTCTGTATTCCACACACGAATTGCCAGGCGCTAATTTGGCCGCTGGTGGAAATGATTTTACTTTTTTAATCTCTGATGGATCATCCTTGCATTTGGTCAAAAAATCAAAGACACTCTTTAAAGTAAATGTAGCTGACCAAGTTTTGGCCATCAACTTTGATAAAAGCACAGGTTATTTTTGGGTACTTGCTTCTAAAGGTTTGCATCGGTTTGATGCGGCTACGGGCCAATTATCTTTATGGGTTTCTGGAAATAATTTGACGGCATTTGACGTCAAAGGAAATGACGCCGTGATAGGTAGTACTGAAGGATTTTTCAAAGTGGATTTGGCTGCGAAAAAGGCGGGGGTACTCCAACAAAAAATTCCGGTGAAATCAATTACAGCCGTCAAAATCTTAGGGGATAAAATATGGTTTGGTTCTACTAACGGAGCATTTGCTTTACGCAAGGATGGGAAGTTTGATTATTACCAAGGGGAGCGCTGGCTTCCAAGTAATGCCGTCACATCGATTAGCGAAGGACCCAAACATTCCGTGTTGGTTTTAACGAAAGCTGGCTTGGGTCAAATTTGTTTTAAGTTGATGACCTTGCATGAAAAGGCGATGTACTATGAGGCTCAGGTACGTGACCGACATATTCGAAATGGCTTTAATGCACACCTGGATAACATGGATCATGGGAATATTACGACCGGATATTTGTCGGATTCTGATAATGACGGCTTATGGACTTCCATGTATTTGGGAGGAGAAATTTTCAGGTATGCAGTGACCAAAGAAGCGGATGCCCTAGCGAATGTACGCGAGGCTTTTGAGTCGATGGAAAGATTGTATACGGTTAATCCGGTACCGGGATTCCCTGCACGTTCCTTTGAGAGACGTGGTTTTATTTCACAGCTTTCAGATCCTGAGCGCTGGCAACATTCTCCGGAGCCCGAGTGGGACTGGAAATCTACCACTTCATCAGATGAAGTGATTGGGCATATTTTTGCTTTTGGTGCTTTGGCAGAATTAGTGGATGTCCCTGATTTGCAAAAACGTTCCATTGTTTTGATTGACACGCTGATGTCACATATCATTAAAAATAATTGGTATTTAATTGACTACAACGGCAAGCCTACCTTGTGGGGGCGTTGGAATCCAGAGTATGTGAATGGCTTCCCGACGAACATTGGGGATCGTAAACTGAATTCATCGAATATTGTAGCGATGTTGCAGACAGCTTATCGGTTTACAAAAAAACCAATTTACAAGCAGAAGGCTTTTGAGCTTATGCAAAAGCATGGATATTATGAGAATCTGATGCGTCCTATTGACCAAATCGGCCATGCACCCGATAGTGCTGATCCACATGCAAAAAATTTGTCGGACGGCTGGAATCATTCGGATGATGAAATGTATTTTGTGGGGTATTGGGGCTTATATCGCTATGCGTTGAATGATACTTTGCGTGCTGGGTTTAAAAAATCCATCATCGATCATTGGGAAATAGAAAGGCCTGAAAAAGAAGGCGCTTGGAATATTTTTACGGCATTAACGGGCACGGCCAAATTTGATTTAGATGAGGCGGCTTGGTATTTGAGGGAACATCCGATGGACTTAGTCGAATGGTCCATTCAAAATAGCCATCGGGGCGATATTGAAAAATTAGCACCCAATTTTAGAGATCAAAAAACGAAAGAAGTCTTGCCTCCGGATGAGCGACCTGTCCAACGCCACAATGGAAATATGTTCAATATGGACCGTAATGGGGGCAATGGAAATGCAGAGCATAGTGCGGGAGATATTTGGTTATTGCCTTATTGGATGGGAAGATATTTAAAGGTAATTAGTGCACCGGTATCAGGAAAATAATTATTTTAGTCTTTTCATTAAAAGATGATTAGTATTTGGGTATTCATTAGTGTAGCCATTGTTTTATTGGTGCTGTTCATTTCAGTACTTAAGCTACAGCCATTTATATCCTTTTTACTCGTTTCCCTAGGCTTAGGTTTAGCCAGTGGATTAACGACTGGCGACACGATTGTAGCAATCCAAAAAGGAATTGGGGGCACTTTAGGTTCGATTATTCCCATTATTATTTTGGGGGCGATGATTGGCAAAATGGTCGCTAAAAGTCAGGCGACTACGGTGATTGCCGACTGGCTTGTGGATGTCTTAGGACAAAAAAACTTGCCTTTTGCCTTTATGATCATTGGCTTTATTGTCGGCCTTCCTCTGTTTTATTCGGTGGCGTTTTTGCTGATGGCCCCTTTGGTTTTGTCCACAGCCCAGCGACATCATTTACCGGTGGTTTATTTGGGCATTCCGATGCTCGCTTCTTTGTCCATCACTCAAGGATTTTTACCTCCGCATCCAGCGCCTTATTATTTGGTCACACATTTGCCAGGTGCCGACATGGGCATTACCTTGGGATTAGGCATCTTGATTTCAATTCCCGCGATGCTTGCTTCTGGTTGGCTTTTTGGGAAGACGCTGAGAAATATTCCTGCTTCACCCATGTCTTTTGTGGAACCTCCTACGGCCGCGAAGGTACCTAGTCTTGGCGCCAGTTTATTCGTTTTATTATTGCCCGTAGGTTTAATAGCCATGCAATCTTTTGCCAAAAACCTTCATAACCCGTTCCTCGAGTTTGTCGGCGAGCCGATCGTCGCACTCCTAATTTCATTGGGCGCGGCTATTTATTTATTGGGATTTAATCGGGGTATTTCTTGGTCAGATTTACAAGCTTGGTTATTGGAATCCATCAAAGACATTTCTCCCTTGATGTTGACTTTTGGTGGAGCAGGAGCTTTTAAAGAAATATTGCAGGCGATGAAAGTGGGGGATGAGATTTTGAAATTAACCCAACAAAGCACCCTGGATCCTTTAATTATTGCCTGGATGATAGCCGGGGTTTTGCGCATTGTGACAGGCTCGTCGACCGTTGCAGGCATAACGACTGCCGGATTAATTCTGCCTATTTTAAGTGCGAGCGGTACTAATCCAAATTTAATGGCGCTGAGCATCGGTGCGGGATCTATGGTGCTATCTCATGTAAATGATGCTGGATTTTGGCTATACAAGGAATACTTTGGAGTAAGTATCAAAGACTCATTGAGATCATGGACCATCATGGAAACAATTTTAGCCGTAGTGGGATTAGTAGGAGTGCTCGTTTTACAAAATTATCTGTAGGGTTGCGCTAATTCTGACGGCTTTTGCCAAATTTTTCTTTTCTTGCAAGCTTAAACTAAAAACCTATTACTATGAAAAAGTATACTATTTTATTTTTGATGGTATCTGTTGGGGCCATCGCGCAAATTGGCGTAGGCGCTAAAAAACCCAAAAATGCCGATATGATGTTTGATGGATCTCGGTCTATGTTAGATGAAAAATGGGTCTATTGGGAAGGGCCTCGTTTTGCAGCCCAAATGCCTATTAAATGGGAAATTGTTTCAGATCCTGTGGATAAAGGAACTACGGTTTCTACCAACGATCCGGCGGGAGCAGGTGGAAAATTTGGTTCAGCCGATATTGTTACCAAAAGAAAGTTCCGTGATTTCAGGCTACATGTTGAATTCTTTATTCCTTCTAAAGGGGGAAATTCGGGCGTTTATTTACAAAACCGATATGAAATCCAAGTTTTAGATGGCGACACCACGAAGCATGGAATGGGCGCCGTGATCAATGAAACCCCATCTCCTTACTACGCGTACAATGGGATTGGGAAATGGAATGCGTATGACATTCAGTTCCGTGCGGCCCGATTTAAAGACGGGGTTTTAACTGAAAAGCCAATGGTTACAATGTATTTTAATGGAAAGAAAGTGCATAAAAATCAGATCATTAACCAAGTTTGGGGAGGCATAAATTCGGGGATTGACGGCGGAAATAATGGAGGAAAAGGGATCACGGATTCTCCTCAAGGGTTGAAATTACAGGCCGAAGGACATGACGTGCGTTACCGGAATATTTGGATGAAAGATATGGATTTTGTTCAGGCGTCAACCGATTTTTAAAAACCATTTTTGTGCATTTTAAGTTAGGTTAAAAAATATATACTTATGATTCAAGTTTCAGGCTATGGCGCCTTAAATGCCACTTCTTCTATTGCTCCTATCGAATTTGAACGCAGGGAATTAGGTGAGAAAGATATTCTAATTGACATTTTATATTGTGGCGTATGCCATTCTGATATTCACATGGCACGTTCTGAGTGGGGACCTTCGGTGTATCCCATCGTTCCGGGCCACGAGATTGTAGGCAAAATTAGCCAAATCGGTTCTGGGGTAACCCAATTTAAAGTGGGCGAAATGGCCGGAGTAGGTGTATTTATCGATTCTTGTCGGGAATGTCCATCATGCAAAAAAGGCCAAGAGCAGTATTGTGATGAAGGGTTTACGCCAACTTACAATGGATATTATCGGGATGGAGTAACACCTACTTTTGGAGGATATTCAAAACAATATGTCGTGGATGAAGCCTTTACGTTGCATATCCCCTTTACAAAAGAACTAGAACGTGTGGCTCCTTTATTGTGTGCGGGCATCACAACTTATTCCCCTTTAAAATACGCTGGTGTAGGAAAAGGACATAAAGTGGCGGTGTTAGGTCTAGGGGGTTTGGGCCATATGGGTGTTAAGTTTGCGGTGTCGATGGGAGCGGAAGTGACGATGTTAAGTACTTCGCCTTCCAAAGAAGCGGATGCTAAGCGATTGGGCGCGCACCATTTTGCTTTGTCGACCGACAAGGACCAAATGAAAGCTTTGCGCGGCCAATTCGATTTTATATTGAACACGGTAGCGGCTAAATATGATTTAAATAAATTTTTGGATTTATTGACCGTTGAAGGTAAAATGCTTTTGGTGGGAATTCCTCCGGAAGACAATGAATTAGGCAGTGCCAAATTAATTTCGAGGCGTAGAAGCATCATTGGTTCTAACGTCGGCGGCATTGCTGAAACGCAGGAAATGTTGGATTACTGTGCGGAGCATAATATTTTATCCGATGTGGAGATGATTCAAATGAAGGATATTAATGAAGCCTATACCCGTATCTCAAATTCCGACGTGAAATATCGCTTTGTCATCGACATGGCTTCGATGTAGTTAATCTTCTTTTTTATTGTTTACTAAATGCCTTTAGAAATTCATTTTTCTAGGGGCATTTTTTTTCAAGCGGTTTTTGCTCATCTTTTTAGGTAGACAAAATGCTTAATTTGGTCTATTTGATCAAAATCAAAATAGCCAACTTCTTATTTTTGTATTTATTAAACCCCAATACAAATATGCAAGCATTGAACATCGGGTTAGCCTCATTAATTTCGGCTATTCCCCAAGCATCCGCCTCAAGCCATTCAGGAATTTTATCCGCCCATTTTGATCATATTTTAGGAACTTCTATGGACCTAAAAATCATCGCAAATACTTTTGAAATGGCTGAAAAAGCTGAAAAGGTAGTGTTGGATGAGATCAAAAGACTTAGCCATATTTTGGGTTCTTTTGATTCGTCAACTGAATTCAGTCAATGGCAAAAAACAATGCATGAAGCCGTTCCGGTTTCAGACGAATTGCATTCCGTTCTACAATCTTTTGAAGTTTGGAACAAGAAAACGAGTGGGGTTATTCAATCGGCTGCGGAGGAAATAAATCAATTGTGGAATTTGGCGGCAAAGGAAAATAAGCTTCCCTCGAAGGAGAAATTAGTTGAAGTGGCTGCGAAAGCAAACCAAGCGCATTGGGAATTGGGAGAGGGTACTGCAACGCATATGACAGATGCGGCTTTACGTTTGCATACTTTTGCGAAGTCCTACATTATGGACCAAGCGAGTGAGAAGGCAATTCAGGAAGTTGGAGTAGAAGGTATGGTGATTAATATAGGTGGAGATTTAATTGTCAAAGGAAATTATACAGAAAAAATTGCGTTAACGGATCCTAGAAATAGTTCAGAAAATGCGGATCCATTAGCCATTGTCGCATTAAAAAATAAGACAGTGGCAACTAGCGGGGATTATAGAAGAGGAGTCGAAATAAATGGAGCGAAATATTCGCATGTCGTGGATCCAAGAACCGCGCTTCCTGCGGAGGAAATCATCAGCGCCACCGTGGTGCATTCAGATGCTGTGACCGCTGGGGCTTTGGCGACAGCGTTTAATGTGTTAACGATCGCTGAGTCTAAAGCTTTGGCTTCAACGATTCCAGGCACGGAATTTTTATTGGTGAATCGTGAGGGTCAGATTACGACCAGTGACAATTGGCATAATCAAATTATATCGACTGAAAATGAAGCGGCAAAATCTTCTATTTCAATGGTTAATTTGAAAGAAAAAGTTTGGAATGCTAACCAAGAGTTAGTGATCAATTTTGAACTTGCCAAGTTTGAAGGAAGATTCAGGCGTCCATTTGTGGCGGTTTGGATTGAAGATGAAGCCCACAAACCTATTCGTAGGATTGCGCTTTGGTACAATAAACCTCGTTGGCTTCCAGATTTAAGATCTTGGTATGCTGCTCAAAGAGCGAGTGAAATTGATGTAACTTCTATTACAGGTGCTACCCGCCCAGCTGGAAATTACTCGTTGGTTTGGGATGGAAAGGATGATGCGGGTCAATATGTAAATCAGGGGAAATATACTGTTTTTGTGGAAGCGGCTCGGGAACATGGGACGTACCAATTGATCAAGCAGGAGATGAATTTTGATGGAAAACCTAAAGACCAAGTGCTACCTGGTAATGAAGAAATAACGTCAGCATCATTAGCGTATAGAAATAAATAAATGGGAAAAACTACGGCCACTTCAAAAACTAGTTGGAAGACGCCAGTCGCTACGTGGACTCGTTGGCTTCATATTTACTTGTCCATGTTTAGCTTTATTATTGTCTTGTTTTTTGCGGTCACAGGATTGACATTGAATCATGTCGATTGGTTTCCTGAAAAAACATCGGTCAAAGAATTAGATGCCAAATTAAATCCGGCTTGGGTCAATCAGTCCGACACCGCAAAAATTCCTAAATTGACCATTGTCGAATATTTTAGGGCGACTCATGGCGTAAAAGGATTACTGAATGACTTTCGAATTGATGATCGGGAATGTTCTATTTCGTTTCAGGGGCCAGGGTATACGTCCGATATTTTTATCAGTCGGGAAGATGGGGCCTATCATTTAACCGAAACGAACATGGGAATTGTGGCCGTCATGAATGATTTGCACAAGGGGCGCGATACGGGCAAAGGCTGGTCCTGGATTATCGATTTCTCTGCCATTTTCATGACTTTAATATCTATAACGGGTTTAATCCTACTTCTATTTTTAAAAAAACGGCGCAGCAATGGATTGATTGTTGGCGTGATTGGCATTATTGCCGTGGGAATTATTTATTGGCTTTGGTAATTTTTTCTACCAAAGCCAATAAATACCCTTTAAGATTTAGGGCGGGGCTTCATTTTTAAGCTATCCGCTGGGTAAGTTGCTTTCAACATCGCCATTTGTGATTTTGCCCATTTGATCAAAACCTCTCTTTGTTGGTCTGTTAAATTAGCATCCCCATGCAATCCTAAATAGGTGTAAGAAGGCATTGGCATTTCTTTCTTCTCAACTTGCTCGGCAACCTCTTCTAATTTATGATTTTGAACGGCGATTGGTTTTTGTAAAAATGTGGAGAAATTCAAATGTTTTTTCCCGTCATTGATGTGGTGATTTAACCAAAATCCTACAGGTTCAATATTGCTATACCACGGGTAGGTAGATTTATTAGTGTGGCAATCATTGCACGCATTTTTTAAGATAACTTGGACGTCGGCAGGGATTTCGTATTTCTTAGAAATATCGAATAATTGATCATCCGAGAGATTTTTCTCTTGGGGAATAAATTGGATGACGATCAAGAGGCCAATGAGGCCTAGGGCGATTTTTTTTATCATTTTTTTGATGTTAACAAGATTTGTAAGTTTGTAATTTACAATTAATCTCAAAAAAGCTGTAGATTAAATGATAAAATTGCCAAATTTTAAGAAGATTTTGCTCATGAAATATATAATCTGTTTTTTATTTATGCTTAGCTCTTGCACAAACACTCCTTCAACGAAGGGCACTTTTGGTTTTGATCTTGAATTTCTTCAAAAAAGTGAGCCGGGAATTCTAGTATTAGAGGATCCTAGTGGTGATGCTAAAATCATCATTTCCCCTAATTTACAAGGTCGCGTAATGACCAGCACAGCTGAAGGGGATCAAGGAACTTCTTTTGGTTGGCTTAATTATGATTTATTGGCTACCCGGAAGACGACCAAACATATGACGGCATTCGGGGGAGAAGAACGGTTTTGGTTGGGCCCGGAGGGAGGCCAATTTTCCATTTATTTTAAGAAGGGCCAAGATTTTACGTTTGAAAATTGGCAAGTACCTAAGGAAATTGATTCAGAGGCATTCCAACTCGTTTCCGCGACTAAATCGGAGGCAAAATTTACGAAGGAAATGCATGTTGAAAATTATATTGGGACAGCTTTGGACCTGAATGTGGATCGGGACGTTCGATTATTGGGCAAGGAGAATATTAACCAATTGCTCGGAATTAATCTGTCCAATGAAGTTAAGATGGTTGGCTTTGAAACGGCTAATTCCATCACCA
>Ga0214919_10002242_pt1 | contig 30665 bp, 28 predicted proteins | sample LL1503_MetaG_FD_177994 | JGI IMG/M metagenome (GOLD analysis project Ga0214919, IMG submission 177994) | Freshwater microbial communities from Lake Lanier, Atlanta, Georgia, United States - LL-1503 | ecosystem: Environmental > Aquatic > Freshwater > Lake | place: USA: Georgia | collected... | reverse complement strand
CATTGGCTAATCGAGCATACCTATCAACACCATGAACAATGTCTTTAAATCTAAACCGCTGGGTTGCGCCCTCTTGCGTCTTAGACAGCTGGGATGCGACAGAGTGCCACACGCGATCTAAGTGCATCGCATTTACTTTACCGGCATGTTTGGCCATATCAGCAGAGTAATCTCGAATGAGCGCCGCTTGGCACTCACGGACTTTTTCAAAAGCCATAAATAAATCTTCTTTTTGATGCTGCGCATAAATAGAAACAACAGCAGGAAGCCCACCAACAATAAAATAATGTTTTAATTTCTCCCAAAGTTTTTCATGCGCTATCAGGCTACTCATCTTGGGATTTTCTTTTAAAGATTGGGCATAGTCATAAAGGGCGTGCTCCCCGATGCCTAATAAAAATTCAAAAAAAGTCATGGGCGATAAAAACAAATAATCCACTTTTCCAACAGGAAAAGATTCATCAGATAAGGCAACCCCCAAAAGAGACCCTGCCGCTGCAATCGCCAATTCAGGCTTTTCTTCATGAAAATATTTCAAACTGTTCAGCGCTTTAGGACAGGCTTGAATTTCATCCAAAATCAAAAAATCTGTCTGCGTATTAATTGACCTTCCCAAATAAAAACTGAGCTCCGTTAAAATCCTGCTGGGATTAAAATCCGCTTCAAATATTTTGGATAAATTATCTCGCTCAAAATTAATGTAATGACACGCTGGAAAAGCTGTCTCTCCAAAAGCTTTTAAAAGATAAGTTTTCCCAACCTGGCGCGCCCCTTTCACTAATAAGGGCTTTCTGCCCGGACGATCTTTCCAGGTTAATAAGGCTTGCATCAAAAATCGGTTCATAGAAAATCCTAAAAAACATTGTTTACTAAAAATAAATGTAATTTACGACATAAATTATTTTATTAAAAACGGCATTATTGACGTTTTTTATTGGCAAATCAAATAAAATCTGATTTAAATATTTTTAAAAACCCTACTGATCTAAAAACAATTTCTTGAGCCCTTCTTGCCAATGCACGGCTTGCAGGCCCTCGCCAAACACTTTGGCAATCGGATCATTGCTGAAGCAGTAATATTCAGCATCGGCTAAATCCACTTGAATTTTTTTAAGCGTTGTCACATCCAATTCATTCACTTGCGTTGTACTTTTGATTTCTATTAATAATAAAGGCAAGCCAGGTCGCTCAATGACTAAATCAACTTCCATATCATCTTTGGTTCGAATAAAACTTAAGCGATAGTCCGGGTGAAAATATTGGCAAAGTTTATAAATCTCGATGATCAGCCACTGTTCAAAATAACCACCATACCCATAAGTTTGTGGCATAAGGGGCGTCCGATGGGTTCGAGCTAAAGTACGCGCGACACCCACATCAAAAAAATAAAATTTAGAGGTTTGAGATAAGCGTTTACGAAAAGAATGCTGATACGGCTCCAACATAAATCCAACCCACGTATCTTCCAAAATAGAAAAGTAATTCTTAACTGTTTTATCATCCACGCCACAATCTCTGGAAATATTCGCATAGTTCAGAAGCTTGCCATTACTTTGAGAGGCAACTTCTAAAAACTTTCGAAAAGGGTCCAATTTATAAACCAAATGCTCTGCCCAAATTTCTTCTTTCAAATAGGTATAAGTGTAAGACTCTAGAAAATCACACTGATCTTGAACACTCTCAAAACTCCAAATTTTGGGTAAGAGCCCCATCGATAAAGCACGAGATAATTCAAACTGCCCCCCCAACTCTAAAAAAGAAAAAGGGTAGAGTTTTCTCACAAAGGCCCGACCTGCCAATAAATTGGCACCCCCTGCTTTTAATCTTCGAGCACTGGAGCCGGTCAAAATAAAATACTTATTCGTTGTTTCAATCAGGCTGTGAACAACGTCGAGTAATTTTGGCAGCTTCTGGACTTCATCAATCACCACATGGGTTTTCTCAAGAGGCAAAGCTCTGACTTCATCTAATAGAATTTGGGGATTTAACGCATATCGAGATTCTGTGGATGGGTTTAATAAATCAATCCAAAAAGAATTTTCTTCAGGAAAAGATTCTCGAATCAGCGTACTTTTTCCCACCCCCCGCCCCAAAGAGGAAAAAACTGTATGTTTTTGGGAGAGAAATAATTCTATTTTTCATAATCTTACATATCCAATAGACTGAACTCCGGAATTGTACGCCAAATCCGGAGTTCAGTCTACTCTGAGATTTAAAAAGCTAAGAATCTGCAAACCGCCGACACCAGAGTCCCACGCAGAGCTAATTTTTAACTCACCATCTCATCCAAAGACAAAATCAGCGTTGATAAAGTTTTAACTTGCTCCATAGATTCCCATAGCTTAAATTTTTCAGATTTTTTCTGATCTCTCTTATTTAAAATATCTTTCGAAATTGCTTGGTACATACGCCGGCAAGACTCTTGCGTAGATAATTTATAAGTCCTCAAAATTTTAAAATCATTCTCAGCGAAATAATCCCTGTCATTGTTAATTTTAATAGTAATATTTTTAGCCCTGAGCTCGACGTATTCTTGCACCCCAATCCGCGACGAACCCAAATGGGAAAGCATTAAATTAAACACTGCGCCATTTTCTAATTTAATTATTACAGTAATTTCTTCAGGGCTAATCCTTCGTGCTTCTTTAAAATTCACAGCGCTGTAATGATTTAAAAACATAAAATGATCAATCCAATGACAGCCATTAGACACAATCGCGCTTCTCGAATTCGGCCAGCGGTACCAATGCAAATCAGGCAGTGGCTCTTCATGAACAATGGCGTAATAAGACAGGGGGTCTCCAGGTTTTAATTCGCAATCTTGCTTAATAAACTGATTAAACAGGTGATATCTTTTTTGATAGCTGACATAAAGACGGCCCACTAAAGGCTCGCTCATCACAGCTAATAAATTTTCTAAATCTTTCCAGTTCGTCACTAAAGGTTTTTCAACGACGACATCTAAACCTTTTTTTAAACCCTCTATCGCCAAAGGCGTATGCATATGGTGATAACCTGCAATCCAGTAGACATCATAATTTTCATCAGGTCTTGGGGTGGGACTAGTGTCATAACTGATTCCAGGCTTCATGGGTACGAGTTGAAGCGGATCTAAATCATGAATCTTTGTCACCCTTAATCTCTTATCTAGACTGGGCAAAATTCTTGTTTTTGCGTAATTACCTAAGCCAAATAAAACGGCTGTTTTTTGAGATTTTAATACTATTTTTTTTTCTTGAGTCTCTTGAATTTCTTGAACTGACGAGCTCGCGCCCCAATCCATTTTTTCTCCAGAACTTAACTCTAATTTTTTAAAAAAATTAATTATTTTATCTCTTAGCAATGCAGGATCTGTGACGGGATTTTTTTGACCAGATAAAGCAGACCAGCCTCGATACGCTGACCACCATGAGTGCTCACTTACTGGTTTTAAATTTTTAAAATAAATTAATTGTTCTGGAAACACCCCAATAGGCCAATCATCTTTATGACTCGCAACTATAAAATCCTCATGAATCACCACCCGTTCCGCGCAAGCAGGATGATTAGTGGCTATGAAAAAAACAACTTGGCCTGATTGGTATTTGTCAGAAAGAAAATCGATTATTTCACCGACCCCCACCGAAATAAATTTTTCATTTCTATGCTGCTCTCGGCCGCGGCTAATTATTTTTCTGGCGGTGTTTAAAAAACCCACTTTCTGCCAATAGTAATAAAGCTTTCTGAAAGATTTAGCCCTCACAAAATATTGATCTTGGATTTCTTCCAGGTTGCAGAGAATTAAAACTTTAATCCGGCAGGATTGGGGAAATAAGTAAGAGTCGAGGGTATGGATTAGTTTATTTCGTATTTTTGTTTTCACGGGGCACTTAAATTTAAAAAGTTTCTGAAAGCTGGACACTAAAACTCCAGCAGATTCCGTTTTTCACTTGGATTCGGATAGCTAATTAACACCGCTCGATACTTCCCTTTAAAGACAAAAAAAGACCCCGCTGCAGCGCCGATAATTTTATAATTTTGGATTAATTTTTTGATATCCTCCAAAGAACCTGCACCACCTAAAATAGTCAGTGGGATATGGACCTCTGGATAAACTTGCTCGATCAAACTCCAATCATAGCCAGTCATAGCACCATCATGATCTATGGAATTAATCACTAATTCACCAATGCCTAGCTCTTGAAATTTTTTCAAACTCTCTAATAAATTCAGCTCTGATTTTTTCCTGCCATTATGCGTAAAAATTTCATAACGCCGACTTAAAAAAGCTTTCTTGACATCTAAAACCACAACGACACTTTGCGAGCCGACTTGTTCAGATAATTCTTTCAATAAATTTGGATTCTCTAAAGCGGCTGAACTAAAAGCGATTTTCTCAACACCCAAAGACAATATTTTCTTCGCCTGCTCAATCGTCTTAATTCCACCGCCATAACATAAGGGCATACGACACTCAGCGGATAAATTTTTGATCATCTGGTAATCAGGTTCTTTGTTATTAACCGTCGCATCAATATCTAAAACTATTAATTCATCAACTTCTTTTTCATTAAAAATTTTGACGGCATTAATGGGATCACCCACATATTTTTCGTCTTTAAACTTAACTGTTTTAACAAGGCCCTTATTTCTAATTAACAAACAGGGAATGATTCTTGGACGCAGCATAATTTTTATAATTCCCAGAAATTTTTTAAAAGCGTAATGCCATTTTGATGGCTCTTCTCAGGATGACACTGGATCCCATAAATATTCTCCGCATTCACCATGCAACAAAAATCATGCCCATAGTGAGCCGTGGCTAAGATATGTTGTGAATCCGCAGGCTCGAAATAATACGAATGTAAAAAATAAAAATAGGGATCTAGATCCAAGTTTTTTAAAATTAAATTTTCAGAAAATTGATTAATTTTATTAAATTGATTCCAGCCCATATGGGGCAACGGCTCATGAGATTTTAATTTTATTTTATCTATTTTTTCAACCTGACCTTTGATCCAACCCAACCCTGGCAAGACCCCCTCTTCACTCGACTCAGCCAGTATTTGCATGCCAACACAAATGCCCAGAACGGGGATTTTTTTTTCAAGAACCAAATTATCTAAAACTTCTCGCATGCCTGATTTTTGCAGTGATGTCATCGCATGATCAAAAGCGCCTACCCCAGGCAAAATAATTTTTGTTAAATTTAATTTCTCTAACTCTTGAGGTGTTTGAACTGTCTGACAGGGAGTATTTAATCTTTTATAAATATTTAAAAAGGCACTGATATTACCAAGCCCATAATCAATTATTCCAATCATCTTTTTATATTTCGCTCTAGGCCTAAAAATTTCATGATTTTTGCGCCTAGTACAAAAAGCTTCTCCTGATTTTTATAGTCTCTATAAGTTTTATTAGGCGCATCCATATAGCCTTGGAGTTCACTCACGCTAATGCCCAACTTAGTCGCGATATATTCAAAATCTTGCCGTGCTTCGTCTTCACTCATGGCAGGTTTTGATAGCTTTTCTAAAGCCTCTTCGCGGGTCATCTGATTGGTTAAGATCAAGCTTGAATACTGAACTTTACGCGTGTCATAACCGAATTTTTTAGGCAACCAATATCCTTCAAAAAATTTAGTAAATCTCGACTCAAAATGCTTCTGGGGGTAAGGCTGCCAACCATATTCCTGCTCTAAAAATTTCATAGCTTCAGCTTTAATATAGGGCATGTAATTTAAGGGCTTAAACACTTTGACACGTTTGATGTAACGCAAATAAAATTTATGTCTTAAAACACTCGAAAACGGATAAGTCTTAAGTTTGATGGTCCCAAATTGTCGGCGAAGATCTCTAATTTGAGCCATGTCGGTTCCGTAATAAAACCACTCCATCGGGTTTCTTACACACTCCGTCGAATAGTTTCCGCCATTTAAAATGGTCTTGATGCCATGCTTATTGGCAAAGTTATAAAGCGTTGCAACAAAGGCATGATCTTGCGGAACATCAATACTAGATAAGCCAGATTTAAAATACGTCAGCTGAAAATCTTTCATCTCTTCCCAGTTAATCACTTCGGTGTATAAATCCAGACCCAGCTTATCAATCATGACTCTAATATTATTAACAGCGATCTGAGAGTTCCAACCGCCATCGACATGAAAAACAAGTGGTCTTAAGCCAAATTCTTTGACCACAAGATGCAGCATATAAGAACTATCCGCACCGCCGCTCATACCCATGATGCAATCAAAGTCTTTGCCCTGGCCTTCTTGTTTTATTTTTTCAATTTGAGCACTTAATTCAGAACGCCCACGCTCATCTGTATGCCAATGGGGCAAAATACTTTGATCAAATAAACGGCAGTGATCACAGACGCCATTTTGATCAAAAGTAATTTTAGTATCCGTGGAGTCCATGACGCAGCGGGTGCAGACTTGGTGGGAAAAAGTGGTCTTAATACTCATTGGTGTTCTGTTCCAAAAAAATACTGTTTATCATTTTTTTTATACTCTCTTTTCTTTTTTCATAAGGAAATTTTTCTTCAATACGTCGACGAAGACTAGATCCTAAGGCTCTCTGTTCAGCATCCGGCAAAGACAAATAATGAATCATTCCACTCGCAACAGACTGAACATCATTGTGATCTACATATCGACCCAACTCACCAACAACCTCAGGAATTGCCCCTCTGTTACTCACAAGAACTGGCACCTCACAACTCATTGCTTCTGCTATGGCCAAGCCAAATGTTTCAGTATCACTAATTTGCACATATAGTTTCGTCTGTTGAAGCCATTTAAGCACTTCAGAGTTCGGGATTTCACCCATTAATTTTACATTTTTTTCTATGCCCAACTCATGAATTAATTTTGAGAGCCGAGTGAATGCATCCCCTTTCTTTCCAATCACTATAAATTCTTGATCAGGGAAAATTTTTATAACCTCTGCAATAGCCTTGATAAAAATCTCGCCCCGTTTCAGTTTGATAGTACCCTCCTCCAATCTAAATATCGAAAGCACGTACTTTCTTTCGTTATTTTTGGCTGGCTTGAATATCTCTGTATCGACACAATTATGAACAACCACCGGATCTTTAGCGCCTAATCTCAATGCATCATTCTTCATAAATTTCGACACAATCAAAACCTTAGCTGCCCATCTTAAGACAATTTTGGTCGCAATCTTTTTATAAAGTGGTGTGCATAGATAGCCACCTGAAACCCCATCAAGCGAGTCTCTATAGAGCATCACCTCATTGCCTCCAGCAACCACGATAATTGGCTTATTTGATATGATCGCTTTAATTAATGGCAGGATGCTTCCACTAGCCCACCAAGAAAAATATAAATCACAGCCAAAAGGAATTTTCGAAAAAGAATCGGCCAAAATGACCTCATGCCCCAATTCTTGAAGAATTTTAATGTCCTGAATGGAATAGTTTTCTGCTAACAACTTCTCTTGCTTAACCGTAGAAAAAAAACAAACTTTCAATTTTCTTATCATCAAGGTTCTCAAAATTTAGCGATAGTACCAGCCTGCTTTATGAGGCTGATCACCCTTACTTTTTCAGGCCCGCAAAATATCATTCCCAGCTACACATACAACAGAATCATTCATCACTTCGCTATATAAGCCCGTCAATTTTTTTACTACTTCCGAATACGTATATTCTTCATACGCTTTAACTTGGTTATATTCACCCATCTTTTGACATAAATCTCGATGCGCTTCTAATTTTTTCAAAGCCCCAGCCATGCCGCTCACATCCCCCACATCAAATAAAAACCCGCCTTGGCCTTCATCAATCATTTCTGGAATAGCGCCAAAAGAGAGGTTGAAGAATTTAAATGGACAATTTGAGGGCGGTAGAAACAAAGCTTTATCAATAAATTAATAATGATTCGAAGGGTCCTTAACGTCTCACAAAAAAAATTAATTCGACTCTCAAAAATAATCCGATTCCCTAACACACTTGAGTTTACGATTCTGAAATCAAATCCAGGTGGCAACCCCTCTTCCAGAAGAATCTTCGTCCAAGTTCCAATACCGCCATTCGGAGGAGAAAGTGGGGAAATAAAAAGTATTTTCATTAACTAGTTGCTCAAGTGTGCAAGTGTGCAAGTGTGCAAGAGATTAAAGGAGAAAATACTGGGCAGTCAAAGGGCGCAGCTAGAAAAACAAATAATTATTTCACACGCTCATATTCGCACGAAATTTTATTAGCCTAGAAATTACTTTGCTTTGAATAATTTTCGGAATTCCCGCTAATAAAACCCCTAGCACACACACCATTTTTTTAGACAGGCCAGACATACCAAAAAACGCTTTAGAATAATGCCCAATAGCCTGCAGTCTCTTTGGGAATGAAGAGGCGGGCATTTTTAAAATTGCATTAGCGACTGCCAAATGCGCATCAGCTAAAGCTTTCTTTCGATCATATCCTGCTAACAACCCCAAGTCCTGCTGCTTCTGTAATAACACAAACATATTCTCAGCAATCTTCACGATGTTTCTAGACTTGCTCACAATCACTCGATAAGAAACCAAGGGCTCTTTTAAAACTCTTACTGGGCCAAATTTTGCGACTAGCCTTAACCAGGCATCAAAGTCTTCAATGCACATAAATCTTAAATCTTCATCAAATAAAATAGTTAAAAATTGCTCGCATCTCACCAACGCAGACGACGTAATAATAGGCCTGGATAATAAAACGCCGCTGTAAGAAAAGTCCTGAAAATCTAAATCAGATTTAAACAGTCCCGCAATATGGTTATAAGCTAAATCAACCTCTCCGATAGGGATAAAACTACTGGAGACCATACTGATTTCTGGATTATTTTCTAGAACTTGAATTTGTTTTTCTAGCTTATCCAACATCCAAATATCATCCGAATCTACGAAAGCTAAATACTCCCCCGTCGCCTGGCTGATCCCAAAATTACGCCCCGCTGCAATACGACCCTGATTATTAAACTGCAAAAATTGAATTCGGGGATCTTGGAATTGCCTAACTACTTCTTGGGTATGATCTGTAGAAAAATTATCCGCAATAATCAATTCCCAATGGGGATAGGTTTGATCCAGTACGGATTGAATCGCCTCACCAATGTATTGCCCATGGTTATAACTCGGCATGATCACGCTTATTTTAGCAGGGCGGACACACAGATCCGCCCCTACACGAGATGAGGGACTCATCGCACTATCCTCTTAAAATGCTGATGACAAAACTTTAAAAGCCCTTGCATTTCTAAATCGAAATTTCTTTGGAATACAAAACCAGTATTCACTAATTTTGTACAGTCAAAATTTAAAACGGGCTCTTCTTTGTGAGGCGAAGCCATACCTGCTCCAGCAGGTAACTCTAACGGGGGCTGAAAGCCTAAAAGATCTTCACAGGCTTTGATTAAAAGATTAACGGCCTCTATGACCCGCAGCGTTTTCCCACCCAAATTGAATATGCCATTGCCTAAGAGTTTTGAATCAAGAAGCATCAAATGCTCAAGAGCTCTGCAGACATCCGTCAAAGTTACAAAATCCCGATATTGCAGCCCCATAGATTTGAGCGTGACTCGTCTTTCAGTCACGGCTTGTTTCGCCAGTTCGTTTAACAATAAAGTCCAGCGGTCAACTTGAGGAGAAATCGGTGCGCCAAAACTATTAGATAAGCGAATCACGACGCCTTCGATTAATTTTTGATCATGCGCTGCTAAGACAAAATCTTCTGCCACCTTATGCGTAATGGCGTAAGGGTGAATGGGCCTTGGCAATGATTGCTCTGTCAAATGTCCTGCCAAGGGCGCACTGTAAATATGGGCGGTAGAAAAATAAATGAACCGCTGTACTTTTGCTTGGATGGCGGCATTGAGTAATCGCACACTTCCTAAGCCATTAACTTTTAAAGCCAAGGCCGGATTTTGTGCACAGGCCACTTCATTGATGGCTGCCAGATGAATAACACAATCAATGTCTTTACATACGGACACCAGATCTCGGCTTTCATCCATTAAATCAAGTGGGATGATTTCGCATTGGGCCAGCCAGGGCGAATCATCAGGCAGGGTTTGCTTGAGAGAGGTTAAACATACCTCATAATTTCCATTTTCAAGCAAGCTTTGAGTAATTCTTCCACCGACATAACCTAAGCCGCCAGTGATTAAAAGTCGTTTTTTCATTAATGATTATTCCATTGATAAGGGATAGCTGGATCATGCGGATCTAGTCGATCCATTTCTTGAGGGTCATGCGCCATCGAAGCGCAATTCGCCACTATTGCTGTTTCAGTGCCATAGCCTTTAAACCCATTCCAAATACCTGGAGGCACGACCACTAAACAATAATGATCGGGCCCTAGAAAAATCTCTTGGATCTGGCCCTTCGTCGAACTGTTTTCGCGTGGATCATAAAGCACGAATTTAATATGCCCATGAACCACTGCATAGTTCAAAACCATCTTTTTATGGATCGACCAGCCTTTAATCGCCCCTGGGTGAATACAGGAAAAATAGATCTCGCCAAAAGCCTGAAAATGCGGTGCATCATGACGCAACATATGCATGACCTTACCGCGTTCATCTAAAATTTGCCTGAGCGGAATTAGTTGAACCCCTTCGATCATCCTTGCATTGACTCCGTATAAATTTCTAATTGACGACGAGTGATTTCAGCGGCATCTTGCCCTTCATGAACGCCCTTGTACCACTCCACTGTGTGACGAATACCCGTCTCAAAATCCCATTGCGGCCGCCACTGTAATAACTGATGCGCTTTCTCACAGTTGAGTCTCAAAAGCCCAGCTTCATAAAGTTTATTAGCACCATGCTGAGACGTGACTTCTTTTGCCCCCGAACCCCAAGCATCAATAATTTCATTCACCACTTGTTCAACGCGCTGCACGGAAGAAGAATCTGGGCCAAAATTCCACGAGCTTTCATACAACTTAGGTTCTTTATATAAACACGATGCGACTTTTAAATAACCTGACAAGGGCTCTAAGACATGTTGCCAAGGACGCGTTGCATAAGGGTTTCTGACTTGAACTGGCAGATTATTCTGCAACGCCTTAATAGCATCAGGGACAATCCGATCAAAGGACCAGTCGCCCCCACCAATGACATTACCAGCCCGAACACTTGCAACTCCAATATGCGGCATCTTGCTAAAAAAACTGTCGACATAAGAAGCAAAAACCAACTCAGCAGCAGCTTTTGAAGCACCATAGGGATCACGGCCTGCCAAAATATCATTTTCTCGATAGCCCCAAACCCATTCATTATTTTGGTAACACTTATCGCTGGTGATATAGACCAATACGCGGACAGAAGCACAGGTACGAGCTACTTCCAAGACATGCGTCGAACCAAGTATGTTCGTTGCAAAAGTTTCTCTGGGCAATTGATACGACAAGCGAACTAGAGGCTGTGCTGCCAAATGAAAAATAAACGTCGGCGCAAATTCTGTAATTGTTTTATTTAAATAATCAAAATCACGGACATCGCCATTCACATATCGAATCCGCTTTCTTAGACCCAGCGCATCAAATAATTTTTGATGTGGTTCTGGTTCTAAAGCATAACCCACGACTTCTGCACCCAGCTGAGATAACCAAAACGCTAACCAAGAGCCTTTAAATCCAGTCACCCCTGTAATAAAAATCTTTTGGCCTTTAAAAACAGATAAATCAATCATTCCACTTCATCCCATTTCATCCAGGGCGCTTTTTTATTTTCATAGAGTTTATTAAGCAACAGATATTCTCGATGCGTATCCATGGGCTGCCAAAATCCAGCGTGCTTATAGACCATCATCTGTTGATCAGCGACCAAACGATTCATCGGCTCTTGCTCAAAGACCAAATCATCACGGCCATTAAAAAAATCTAGATAATCAAATAATTCTCGGCGACATACAAAATACCCACCAGAAATACAGCCTGAACTGACCTGGGGTTTTTCATTAAATCCACTAACCAGGCCATTCGCATCACAACGCATCTCACCAAAGCGTCCCGGAGGATGCACCCCCGTGACGGTCATGATTTTTCCATGTTTTTTATGAAAAGCTAAGAGTGCATCGAGATCAATATCTCCGACGCCATCACCATAAGTGAGCATAAAATTTTCATCATCGCCAATATACTGGCGCACCTTACGGATTCGCGCACCCGTCATACTATCTTGACCCGTTTCAGCTAAGGTCACTTCCCAATCAGCTTCATCATGTTGATTAATAAATTCGATACGACGTTGCTTACCCAAAGTGACTCGGGTATCACAAGTATGTGATTCATAGTTCATAAAAAAATCGCGAATTAGATCTCCCAAATAACCCAAACATAAAACAAACTCTTTATGCCCATAAGTCGCGTAGTATTTCATGATGTGCCAAATAATGGGCCGATTGCCGATGGGGATCATAGGCTTGGGTAAATTAGACGAAACATCTCGAATTCGAGTACCTTGACCGCCGCAGAGAATGATTGTTTTCATAAAGAATTTTTAACTTCTATGATTGATTAAATAAATTGGAAGGGCTTGATTTTATGAGCTCTCAGCACTTTGGCAATAAAGATCACTCTGAATTTTTTCTAGTTCCAGAGTTTTTTCAATACTTTGCTTCAAACTCACAGAAGACTGCCAGCCTAGATTTTTTAATTTCTGATTATCTCCAACAATCACCGCAACTTTCTCAGCACTTTCAATAGGCGGCTGAATCTCTAAATCTACTTCTGGAAAGTGGGTTAATAATAATTTCGCTAGCTCGTCAATAAAAACTAAATCGCCAGAGCAAAGGTTATAAATTTCACCCTTCAAGCCCTTTTTGGCAATCACATCTAATCCAGAACAAATATCTGCAATATCTAAAAAATCTCTTCCAATATCCGTGCCTTTTAAAATTAATTTTTCACTTCCTGCCTTCAGCTGAGAAAATAAAACACCCAACAATAATTTTTCAGAAGCGCCAGACCCGATCACGCTGAAGATACGCGCAACACTGACATTCAGGCCTTTGGATGCAAAATAAATCGCCAAATCAGTCTGACAAGCTTTCGCGTAACCATAGTCTGACCGAGGCACGCCCAAATAATTTTCTTTGACGGGAAGCTCATCCTGGCTCACCAATCCATATTCCATAGCGGAGCCAATAATCACTACTCTCGAATTCAATTTTAATTTTAAAACACCAGAGGCTATGGCATGAAAGCTAGAAACATTGTCTTTTAAAAGCGAATTAAAATCTGGAGAAAAAGCACTACCTGCCAAATGAAAAATCAAGTCTGGCTGGTATTGATTTAAGATATCTTCACAAAAAGAAAAATCTGAAAGCTCTCCATAAATCAAATAAACACTTTCGATTTGATTTCGTCTCTCCCCTTGCGTCAGGGACACGCCGTGTAGGGGCGGACCTGCGTGTCCGCCCGGGCCTTTATCTCTGGTAATACCAATTAAATTCGCCTCAGGGTATTTTTCTTGAAGATAAGAAACCAAGTGCCGCCCAATAAAACCGGCAGCGCCTGTGATTAAAATATTCATGGGATTTCACATTCAAAAATTATGATTTTCCAATCGTAGCAATCAGCACTTCTTTGATACAAGCGGCCATCCGCTCTTTCGTATGTTCTTGTTCAAATAAGACTCTCGCTCTCTTTCCTAGATTTTCTCTCAGCTCAGTATTTTGAATTAATAACTCCAGTGCTTCTGTCAGTTCTGGGATATTTTCAGGCTGGACAAATAAAGCCGAATCGCCGTGACTCACCACCTCTTTCACTGCCCCAACAGGTGTAGCAACAATGGCACAGCCTGCTCGCATGGCCTCTAACAAAGCATATGGCAAGCCTTCGTATAAAGACGGCAAGGCAAAAATATCCAGTGTTTGCAAAAAGACATGGGAGTCTCCCGCGTAAAATCCTAGAAACTCTACGCGATCTGACAGACCTGCAGATTTCACCATGCCTTGTAAATTCTCTAATTCTTCGCCAACACCTGGAATTTTTAGTTTTAAATTGGGATATTTATCAGCCAGATTAATAAACGCAGAGATCAAATCACCAATTCCTTTCTCTGGAGACAACCTCGAAAAAGATCCGATAGTGATTAAATCAGAGCAAGCAGGTCGATCTAATTTTTTATTCTCAACACCATTCGTAATCACCTTTATTTTTGAATCTGGCGCCTGGTATAAATTTAATAATTTCTCACGGATTACTTTTCCATTCACAATAATAAACTCTACGGAGCCCCATATTTTTTGATCTATCCATCTCCCAAAACCTTGCTTCCATCGAGGCCTTGGGGTGGGTGTGTTCACAATGCTATAGACACATCGACAACCACGAATTTTCCCAAGCCAAGCCATCTGCGAAACCACAAAAGACGCTGGATAGCCGCCATTAGCAGCGTAAATAACATCAGGCTTAGTTTTTTTTAATACCGCTCTTAAAATAAAAAAATTAACAATAAAAAAAACAGGCAAACATAAAGAGGCGAGTAACAAAGGCCCTGCTCTTAAAATTTTGGAAAACTTTCTGAGCTTCCATCGGAGTCTGGATCTAGATACGAAACTAACAGGATAAAATTTAGTTTCAGAAAATAATTTCTCTGTTTTTTCATTTTTAAATGCTTCTGGGTTACCAACGTAATAAATTTCATCAAATAACTCTAAGCCCACTTTGGCAAAGTCGCCGATATATTGCTGGTCGCCGCCGAAGACATAGGATTCTGTGAAAATTATTAGTCTATGAACTTTCTTAGACATTGCGGGATAGATCCAAAATTCTTTTTGGAAGATATCCACTATGAAAATCTCCCAGCATTGAGAAACTCATTCCCAACTGGAGCCGATATCCAGATTTAAGAATAGAGCCCCCGTGAACGCCACGGGTATCCGCAATGATCACATCACCAGCTTTTCCAGTAACAACAGACTCAAGCTCTGCTAATTCTGGATACGCCTCTGCAAAACGGCCCATTTCGATATCACCCCACTGAGCGTAGGCCGAATTATATTTTCGGTTATAGTTAGTAAATGCTAAAAAATCTTTTAGCAAACGCCATTCTCTTAACCGATGACTTTTTTTGTAATAGATAAAAGGCGCTTGGTCTAATCCAACATCATTTAAAAGCACAAAAACTTTAATTTGTTTAAACATAGAATCTGCATGCAAAAGCAGATTTGCATCTTTACAAAGAGGAATGCCTTTGAAATCCGCATAAACACCTGATTCCCCAGCTTTGCCAGATAAATAGCTATTGCAGATGTCATTAATATTTTTATTATTTTTTAAACCCTGAATAGATAAATTCCCCACATCCATAGCCCATTTTCGGATAATTCCAGATCGAAGATCATAACAATGCTTTTTATTATCTTTGATCAAATTAATATCTTTGCCCGATGCAATGCCATGTTCGCTCGCCAGTTTATGAAACATTGGAATCTCTGCAGAAAGTGATGGATAGATAGCATCGTGCCAAACTTTAACTTGCTCTCTACTAAACAGCCCTTCGATTTTGCAAAAACCATTTTCAACTAATTCATCTAAATAAATTTGGTTGGATTTATTTTGGGTGGGGATGGGTGGATTTTCATTAAAATTTTGATGCATCAAATCACAAAATTCACCAATGACTTCTTCTTTAAAAAAGAGATTAAATTTCTCTCTTTTAAAGTTTTTTAAAAGATCTGCATCTCCTAAGACCTGATCACTAGAGCTTTTGACTCCATGAGTTAAGAGCCGGTTCTTTAATTTTGTAAAAACTCTGTACGCAATGGGCGGCGTCAAAAAATAAATAAATTTATTAAGTTTCACAGCGTGAACTCCTCTCTCAATAAGCCAAACTCTATAAGATCTAAATAGTTTCCATTTTTATAAACCGCCTTTCTACGCACGCCTTCTTGCTTCATGCCTAGTGATTTGGCCAGTTTCTGCATCCCCACATTAGTCTCAAAAGTCCCACAATAAATGCGATTCAAATTTAAAGCGTTGAACCCATGGGTCATCAATAGCTTTGCAGCCTCTAAGCTATAACCCTTCCCCCAATGTTCTTTTTCACCTAATAAAACGGCCAGTTCAGCCGTCTTATAAATCCAGTTAATCTCTTGTAAGGCTATGTTCCCAATATGCTGGTTGCTCTCTTGCAAGACCATGGCCAATATGAGGCTGTCACTCGCTCTATTAGCTTTTTCTATGTACGCCTGCGCTTTCTCTCGCACATAAGGAAATACATGATGAGAATTACCTGCGCACGCCTCTTCATCATTAAGCCATACAGGATAATTACCTTCGGCATCCTGAGCCTCTAAAGCTCTTAGATAAATTCTTTGCCCCTGAATAAATTGAATCATCAGTATCCGCCCCCCTTGTTAGTTTTATTTCACATTAAGCCTAAATAAGCCCAATAAGCTTCGTCTATCCATGCCAACTAATACAGAAGTCCATAAGAGAACAGCGCATAAACTTAAAATTCCATATAGGGCTGCTGCCAATAAAAAAGCACTCAAATGGCTAGCCCATGAGCCCCCCAAAAAGAAAGTTGCGATGGATAAAACCAGCGCATGCACTCCAAATCCCAAGATCAGAAAAAAGCCAATCGTTATAAATTGCACTGACCAATCGTAAGGCCATTTATTCAAGTAGCACAAAATAAAATGCATAGAATTCGCAGTAAACCATCCCAAGACAAGTAATTTCAAAGCGAACCCAAATGCCTGCAAATTCAATCCTGGAACACCCGCATGGTGAGTAGGCGCTAAGATCAAATAAGTTACTGGGACACTGACAATCATTGGAACAATATTAATCCACGCATAAATTCGAGTTCTTAAAGTCATGAGATAGACCATGCTCAAGACTTGGCCAATAGCCACGTAAATAACATTAATAAAAATGATGACTAAAATTTTTTCACTAGGAAGATACGCAGCACCCAAAAAAATTAAAATAATAACTTTGGCCCATGCAATCAAAAAACCTGCTGTCATTGCAGAAAGCAAAAACACAACTCGAAAAACTTTTCTAAAAAGCTCGTATAGTTTTTCCGAGCTCGCATTGGAAGAATATAAGACCGACAGTTCTTTTCCAAAAATATTCATTAATGCCGTGGCCGAGAGAAGTGCAATGCCCACAAACTGAAAAGCAACTTGAAAATACCCTTGCTGACTTGCACCCGCAAAATGACTGAGCATCCAGGTTTCAAGAAACGTGTAAAAAAAGGTCACTATCGCCATAAACACTAAGGGCCGGCTATAAGAAAAATATTCAGACAAGCTGGCGCGCGCCTCCAAAAAATTCAGAGAATTTAACCCTATAAAAAAATCTTCCCACGGGACAAGGTAAGCCAAAGTGACTGTAGAGAAAAAAACATACATCCCAACAGTAATCCAACAGAATGATTGCACGGTCAAGCCAAAATAATAGTGAAAAACAATAATGGAGAAAAGATATAAAGAAGAGCAAAAGACTGTCACGCCCTGAATAAGAACCGTCTGTCTTTTTGCTTCTGCATATCTAATGACCGAGCTCCAAATCAACTGCCTGAAAAAAAGAACGAAAAAAACCAGTTCAACTAAATGCTTCGGGGCATGATTCCATAAAACAGAAAACCACGAAGTAGATCCAAAAAAAATAAAGAATCCCATAACTAAAATTAATTGGAAAAGTAACCAAAGCACATAAACAACATAATCCATTGCCCGAGGGCTATTCCTGGTAATAAAAGTATAAAAAGCGCTCGCGACCCCCTGATCAAATAATTGAATAAACGCCAATACACCCGTCAATAAAAAACATAATTTGCCATAGTCATGGGGTAGTAAAAATCGCGCCACGAGCATCATCGTTAAAAAATTCAAAGCCCCACGCCCCAGATTGCCAACAATCGACGCTAGGAATCTCACTCGAACAGTATATAAAAAAGATTTATTCATAATGAATCAATACAACCGTCTGAAAGCATTTAGCCAATCTGAAAAGGCGGAGTCAGAGGTCAAAGCAAAATCATCACAAAATTGCAGCCTTGCCCACTGCACAAGATCAGAGCTCCACCATGCGTCTATGCCAGATTTTTGAATAGCCAAAATATGCTCTGCCGCTGATTCAGGCGTGCGATGGAATACGCCTACTTTTTCAAATAAATCAAAATGCACTTGAGCTTCCTGGGTCAGCATTATTTTTTCTGGATCAAAAAACAGAACGATAGGATGATTGATCATAAAGGCTTCTGCATACGTCGTTGAAATATGATCGCAGATATACAAAGTTGATTGCTGTAAAGATTCAATAAAAGAAATATCCCAGCTATCAAATTTCAGCGTCTCCCCTAAATCTCCTGCACAAGCTACTTTTAATTTCTTTTTGATATCCCAGCCAAGATCTTCTCGATGCACACGGATTTTTAAATTTTCTTTCAGCTCTGGAGATAGAAGAGAAACAAAACGCTGAGAAAAATCTAAATAAGCCATAAAAAACTCTGGAGGATGCTCTAATTCAATCGTAAAGGCAGGAATACTGGTCAAACCGTAAAGTAATTCTTGTTTCAATTTTCTTATTGGCTTTGCTTGCTTTAAATATTCTGCAAGATAAAAAAACTTTGGAGGAGAAAGCGGCGAGGCATTGTGATGCAAACGCGGTGGTGAATACCCTGAAGCGTAATAATGATCAGCCAAACACAACTCATGATAAGTAATATGATAAAAATAACGAACGAACTGCCCACCACCATGAGGCGCACTGACTATCTGCTTTCCAGAAGAGGCGTACAAAGCCGCAAGATGCTTAAACTGCTCGTCATAATACCAACCACTTGCCGTAAAAAGAGCTTTCGAATGATCTCTAAAAAGCTTCAAAGCATGCCGATGCAAATCCGAAAAAGCTTCAAAGCAAGAAATAGGACAGAGCCATGGTAAAAGCATGTTGATAAAATTGGTTAATTCAGGAGAACTAATCATCTGATTAAATTTCAATAATTCTGTTCTTGAAAATATCTCAATAGGGTATTGAGTCGCTAGGTCCTGAGCAAAAATCTTATTTCTTTTAGGTAAAATCAAAATTTTTCCGAAAGAAAATAAAAATAATTTTAAGCAAATTTTCTTAGGCATATACGGATTCTGCAACACCAGTTTTGCTCTTAATAAAGCCAATGGATAAAAAAACGACTCCACACTTTTATTAATAATGGATCGAAAAAAATTCTTGACAGGGTGCTTTTTTTTACACTCCGATCGACCATGAAAAACAGGCACTAGCGCTGCTCCAATAGATTCTAGGCCCAGCACCTCTGCGGCTTTTGTATACAGCACTGCGTTGTAATTTTCTGTTTTTAATAACTCCACAAGATCAATCGGAAAATTGGGAATCAACCCCTCTTGATTGCGACTGTTTGCTGGTAGATAGACGCAATCAGGATAAATCTCTGTGGCTTTCTTTAAGCGGTATAAGCGATCCATACACACACTTAAAAGATGGTACCCAAGAACACCAAGAAAATAACGCCACTCTCGCTCTTTAAACCCCATTTTGTGCGTTTCTTCCATAAGCTTAGACAGCTCAGAAACTAATAAATCAATCTTCTCCAAAAAAGCAGGACTTCTTGGGCTTAGTTCTGATAAATCGCACTCAGAAAGCATGAGCAAATTGACATTATGGTAACCAAGAGACTTCAGCCGGTTCATTGTAATGACAGAAAAACAACAAATAGGCTGGTTGATTGAGATATTCATATCCATCACGGTATCTGCTGAAAATACCAATAGCATCTTAGATTCGTTCAACGATGTCGTACTCCGGAAATTCGCAAGGTAAGGTGTAATAAATAGAACCCATCACTAATGGCAAGGTATACACTTTCTTTCCAATCAAGTGTGCCACCATCATAGCCATGCTACTTGCACCAACGACTTCATCGGCCCATAGGCAATCGTCTAATAATGCTTCTGAGCTTAAATAGATAGAAAGTCTGTTTTCAAACAGCTGAATGATGTTTTTATATTTATCTCTGGGCTCAGAGGGATGCAGACGAACCCTAATTACGACGGGCTCAGGAGATTCTGATTGCAAAGAAAGAAACTGATTCAACAATGTAAATTCATCAAAAGATAAAGCGCCCGTTCCAAGATGTGCACCAATCGGTTCACAAAGATAAAGAAGTGCTTTCTGGCTGAAAGTATTTTTCTGTCTCTTAAAAATTTGAGCGTCTAACTGTAATTTTTTTACATACTGATTCTCAACAAATTTTAAAATCACTGGATAACCTGAAAACACTTGCTGCGCTAATTGCTCTGCAAAGAGATCACCCACCCAGATTTCATCAGGCAGAACCAATAAATTATTTAAATAAAATCTTTCTAAATAATTAGTCCAATGATCTAAATAAGCAGCCACTCTTACAGAAAATTCTCTTGCTTTTTGTATGACCTTCTTTTCAAGATCACTCGCCCAGCTTGTGCTAGTGAGCACTAAATCAAACCGACTACAATCAATAGCGCCTTCCAGAGAATCTTCTGGCTTTTCACTCATGCAGTCCATTTTCTCTAGCTTTAATTTAAAAATTTTTAAAGCAGGCCCCTTCACAATAAATTCATATTGGTGCTCTGGATTAGCTTGGACCCAGGCAGAAAGAACTTCTGCCCCTCCTGCATCATGACTTGCGATTAAAATTTTCACTAAAGGTCCTTTAAATGCACCCAGACTTTTTTGAAGGCCGCAATCACCAACTCAACATCCCCTGGTTCATATTGATAAACACAAGGCTCTAGCTTAAAAAAATTCTGTTGATGCAATTTCTCAGCCACAGGACAAGTCCCCGGGCCATATTTTATAGACTCTTTGGGATCATAAACGGACCAAGGAAAGCCCTTAGTTCCATAGGCCATTTTTTTGGTATACATCGGATAAGTATGAATATTGATATAACCCCTGCTAATGGCAGGAACCCCTTCCGCTTCTAAAGCCGCAACAATGTGATTTCTCTTCGAAGCCAAATCATCAGATAGGACCAATGGGTAGCAATAATACGCATGAGTACAGTGCGGTTTTGCAATAGGCAAAGTTAAGCCAGGCAAATCTTTTAAGCCTTGGGTCAATGCTTCTGCTGTCGCCTGGATCTTCTTTAGTAAATTAGGCAATTTTTTCAGTTGTTCCCGACCAATCGCTGCCTGCAATTCCGTCAAACGAAAATTAAAACCAATCATATTGGCTAAGTCTGGATCAGGGCGAGAGGAAATAACCGCTTCCGCATGATTCCGAATCAACTGCATTTTTTCTGCCAGGACAGGATCATTAGTCACACAGACACCGCCCTCTCCCGTGTGAATATGCTTGTGATAATTCAAGCTGTACACACCAATATGTCCCACAGTCCCTGCGTATTTATTATGATAAAAGACCCCGGGAACTTGAGCGGCATCTTCGATTAAAACCAAATGATGTTTTTCTGCCAGCTTCATCAGCGCGTCTAAATTTGCTGGGTGCCCAAAGATATCAGGGACAACAATTGCTTTTGTTTTTTCATTGATCAATTTTTCAACACAGGCAGGATCCAAATTAAACGTCTCTGGTTCAATATCAGCAAACACTGGCAAAGCATTCCAAACCAAAATACAGGTTGCCGAGGCTGCCATAGACCAAGGGCTGACAATCACTTGATCTCCAGGCTCAACGCCTGCCGCACCTAGTGCACAGATCAGGCCTGAAGTATTGGAGTTCACAGAGACTGAGTGCTGAACGCCAAAAAATTGGGACCACTCCCGCTCAAAGCTTTTAATCTCTGGCCCACCAAAGAAATCTTCGTCATCACAACCGACAAATTGAGATAAATTCCCCGAATCTAATACCCTCTTGCAAGCTTGATATTCGGCCTCACCAATGGTGTTATATTTTTTAAACTTTTTCTGAATCAGCGGCGTTCCACCATTAATGGCCAACATGCTCTATCTCCCTACTCTCTTTCAATACACAGTTTTTTAACAAGAAAAACACTTCTAAAATTTCTGAAAATCTATCCAAATGATTAATAGGCGATCCCTCAGACTTTTCTAATCGAGCAGCCACATAATTTAATAGCCCATTAAACGGCTGAGAAAAATTAATCTCGTCAATTAATTGGGGCAACCCTGGAACATCATCTCCAAAAGGGGACTGTTCTGCTCTTGAAAAAAGCACATGACCCCGCTCATCAATCACCAAGATCCCTTGAGTCATATAAAGCGTCAATCGACCAGAAAAAAAGGCGTCTTCTGGAAAACAAGTGCAAATGACAGAGAGCCCTGAGGATAAGTGGATATAAGCATCAATATTTAAATCTGATTGCCCAAAGCCACCATGATATTGGTTCATCTGGACATGAGAAACTCTGGCCTTATCAAAAAGAGACAAAAACAAATCAAAAAAATGACTGCCATTATTTAAAAAGCCACGACAGTAGTTAATCTGGCCCTGTATTAAGTCTCCATAAAAACCCTGCTCAATCGCTTGTTTTAAAACACCCATGGCTGAGCTCAGACTTCTAAAATAATTAACAAGGTAATGAGCGTTGGGCAGCGCTTTCTCTCTTATAGACTGAATATTTTCTAACGCTTTCAAAGATTCTGTGACTGGCTTTTCAAAAATAATTACTTTGGGATTCAGAGAACTTATTTTTTCAAACACGGAAGCATGCGTGGCCGTGGGTGTAGCAATCACAACGACGTCTATATTTTTTATTGCGTCTTTTATTTCTTCAGCAAGAGAAGCATAAGTTGGCAGACTATATTTCCCAGTAAATCGAACACCCACGTCATGACTAGGATCTATGGCAGCAAGGATTTTAAAACGCTGATCCTGAAAAAAAGCAGAGGCATGGGTTAAGCAAACAGGCGCATCAACAGACTCCGCTTCGTCATACTGAAAACCTACTTTTCCCAAACCAATCAGCAAAACAGAATAAGGCACTTTATGAATTACCTTTTCTCTTAACATGCGCATTAATCTCAAGCCATTCTTTATTTTTATGCAGAAGCTCTAAGATGTCACCACAGCTAAATATAGCCTTATTGTGCTGATGAAAATGCTCCATAATTTTTTTAATTAATTCATAGTCAGCCATATCATCTAACGTTAGACCTAGCTCGGGCCAATAGAGTTTTTGAGGTGGCAATAAATGAATCTGCTTATATTTTTCTGGATGATTTCGAATATAAAGCGACACATGTTCTCGATCTAAATGATCTTGCGTTAATCCCGCCGAGTCTTCTAAAACAGAGAGTGGGAACACCTGAACATCCATCCCATCGGGATAAGATCTAATCATGACGTTCGATAAATAATCACAGGGATTTTGCAAATAAGTATTAATGGCCTGGGAAATAATATCGGGGTCAATTAAGGGACAATCTGCCGTAATTTCTACCACGATATCCGCATTCGCTTTCTTCGCAGCACCAATAACACGCCCCATGACGTCTTCTTCATCCCCTCGAAACACAGAAACGCCAGCCCGCTTCGCAAAATCCACTAAAGGATCATCGATTTTATTTACAGTTGTTGCCAGAACAATTTCATCAATCTCTTTAACAGATTTAAGCCGATCTAATAAATGCGCCAACATGGGCCTGCCAGCTGCAGGTAAAAGCACTTTTCCTGGAAGACGAGAAGAGGTCATTCTTGCCTCAATAGTCGCTACAATTTTTTTCATGCTTCCCCTTTATGCCTGACTTTCTTTAGAAACTAATTTACTTTGCTCATAAAAACTAAAAATTCTCACCACAGCAAAAACATATAAAATCCAAAAATTCCACAAAATCGCATTAGTAATCGCCATACTCGCAAATATGAAAAACAGCACTGATCGTTGATTAAATGTTTTAAAACGCTGAAAGCCTGACTTTAAAAAATAGTAAAAATAAATAAAGGTAAAAGGCACGCCGAAATTTAAAGCGACCGTCAAATAAGAGTCATCAGAAAAGATAGCACCATCATAAGAAATAGCTTGCATCGCAGTAGGAACACCCGCCATAAAGCTAGAAAGATTGGTCAGCAGAAATTGCAGTGCTAAAAAATATTTTGTCGTTCTTTCATCGTTACCATTTTCAAAGCGCCAGCCAATTCCCTGCAAAAGATCATCAAAAAATTCATGAAAACAAAAAATAAGAAGTGCCAAAAGGCCAAAAAATATAATCAAACGTAACCGCGCCCTATTAGTCCGAATAATGGGTAGAGATAAAAGAATCAGACTCACAGCGATAGGAAACCTAGATTCAGAAAGAAGCACCCCATAAAAAATAAATACTGAAAGCAGCATCAGTAAATACTTTCGATTTCCTTTTGCAACCGGAATATAAGCAGCGAGCAAGAACAAGCCAACACAAAGACTATAAGCGTAACCAGAAGCATTGGTAAATATCCCCGTTTCACGAGACCCTGCAATAAAACCTTCTTCGCCAACGACTTGACCTAGCCAATTGACGTCAGGAAAGAAGGTGGCATGAATCACTCCAACAAGCGCTTGAATAATCGTACTTACCACAATCACTCTGGCAACTAATTGTGCTTTCTTAGGTGTATCAACAATCTTAATAGCTAAGAAGAAATAAAAGGGAAGAAAAAAAACAGTGGCTGAAGACATCATGACTTCAGACCAAGGGTCTCCATAGAAAAAATACCGAATTAACTGAATCGCCAAAGCCATAAAAAAAAGAAATAAATACAAATAAGTTTCATCTCTGCTTAAATTTGCCTCTTGTATCTTTATGTTTCTTCGAGCCTTTGAAAAAAAATAAATGAATAAAAAAAAGATTAGAAAAACAATGAGCAGTGGGTTTTTTTCTCCAGCACTTAAATGCAAGAAAGTAGAGAGGTAAAAAATATAAGGATAGAGCGCAAACAGGGTCAGGAAAGAATAAAAAGCCATTAGACTAATACTTCCCAAGTCATACGATCACCTGATAACAAATCTTCTTTCACCGCTTTGCCTATCAATTTCTCAAAATACTTCGGCTCCAATCCATACCCTGGACGCACACATCGAATATGGGCCTCCGTGATAACTTCACCCGCTTTAATATCTTTTGAAATATAAACAGAGCGTCTAAATTGTTTTGATTTTTCCTCAACAGCACTGGTCTGATATTTCACTTTTCCTAAAGATTGCCAGGCCCGCTCAGACTCTTCGACTAAAAGCTTTAATTCAAAAGGCTCTAGAGAAAAAGCAGAATCTACGCCGCCTTCAGCGCGAGATAAGCAAAAATGTTTTTCTATAACACTCGCCCCTAATGCAACCGCTGCTAAAGGCACGCCAATCCCCATCGTGTGGTCAGATAACCCCACCTGACAGTTAAACATTTCAGCCATATGCGGAATCGTTTTTAAATTCGCATCAGAGGGCAAAGCAGGATAAGCACTCGTGCATTTCAATAAAATAAAATTCTCACAATGATTAGCTCTTAAAGTTTTAACCATTAACTCTAGCTCTTCTAAACTGGCCATCCCGGTTGAAATAATCACCGGTTTTCCAGTCGCTGCGACTTTTTTAATTAATCTCACGTCTGTATTTTCAAAGGACGCAATTTTATAACAAGGCACTTCCAGCTCTTCTAAAAAATCAACCGCAGTCTCATCAAAGGGCGTCGAAAAACAGAGCACCCCTAAAGACTTTGCAAGTTCCATGATGGGCTTATGCCATTCCCAAGGGGTATACGCTTCTTGATACAGCTCATACAAATGCCGCCCATGCCATAAACTATTTTTATCTAAAATTTTAAAATCATCTTTGTCGACATTGAGCGTCATCGTATCCGCTGTATAAGTTTGTAACTTAATGGCATGCGCTCCAGCCTTCGCTGCGGCGTCCACAATTTCTAAAGCACGGTCTAAAGACTGATTATGATTACCAGACATTTCAGCAATGATAAAAGGCGCGTGCCCAGAGCCAATTTCACGTGAGCCAATTTTAAAAGATTTCATTATTTACTTTTCTCCATCAAAAATTTTCAAAATATATTTTTTACCATTCAAATAAAAAAATGCTGGATAAGCTTCATTGTCAACAACTCGAAATAAATTAAACTGATCAGCAATAGTTTTATTAATCGACAACTCACTGTGCGCAGCCGTTCGTTTAGCGTAATACGTCGGCTCGCCACCTTGTTCAATTTTTTCTAGTTGACCTTGCTGATATTTCTCCACCAACTTCAGACACATTTCATTAATCTTTTTGCCAAGCAGATCTCTCAAAATTTCTATTAGCTCACTTCCAGATAAGACCAAAAAATCCTGCAATAAAATAGGCCCCGAATCCAAGGATTCCTGTACTTCAAAAAGGGTAATCGGAATCTCATTTGATCCTTCCAGAATCTGCCACACCCAAGGTGACCAGCCTCGCCCCTTCGGCAAAGCACTTGCATGGGCCACCACGTTTAGCTTTGATTTATCTAAGTCAGCTTGTTTCACTAAGCGCGGATAAGACAGGAAAAAAGTCAAATCTGTGCCTAACGAAAGTAGCTTGTGATCTTCTAAAATCTCCACAAAGCAATTCATGGTTTTCAATTGATCCATCAACGCAAAAGCAAATGGGGAGAACCATGTTGACTGAGGGGTAACGATACAAACTTTATAGGACATGCTGGAAAACTCTTTCAACACCCAGCCCATCCACCAACGCTTTCCCCACCGCGGCCATCCTCACTAAATCTAAGGGCGTGAACTCTACAATTTTTTGCATACGCTCAACAAGATCATCATTCTTGAGTTTTCTTAAGTCCCCTAAAAAAACGCCTGCCTGTATGGCTGAAACACTCTCACAAATCTCTTTCTGGTTATCAGCGATCTGGAAAAAAAACGAAGGAACACCAACACAACAACGTTCCCAAGTACTAGAGCCACTGGCTCCCACTACAAAATCTACTTGGGTTAATAATTCAAAATAATTTTGGGGCTGAATTAAAATTTCAATATTTTTATATTTTTTAAGCTCCGCTTCTAATTTTAGAAAATTTAAATTTGACCGACCAATAATTAAATAAATTTTTAGTGTGGGTAAAATTTTTACAATATTTAAAGCAATCGCCTGGGAAAAATTATCAGGATCGGTTCCGCCCATAAACACAAGACAGCTCTTAAACTCTTCACCATAAGAAAATTTTTCTTCTCGGATTCTTCTGGCATTTAAAACGGCCGGATTTAATAGGGCATAGCTGGGGCCTAATAAGCGCTGACAACTTTGGGGGACTAATTTTTTATACCTTTCCCCATCTGGGCGGACACTCAGGTCCGCCCCTACAGGATCAGAAATTGCAAGATTTTGATCTAGCACGAAATCACAGTCATGCGGTCTATTGGCTAAATCATCAATCACTAAAATTTTTTTAGTTTTATTTTTAAATTTTCTTTCCCATCGGGCATCTAATCCGTAATGGTCAACGATTAACAAGTCGACGTCATCCCGGCGCAGGCCGGGATCCAGACAAAGAAATTGAGTAATCGCCTCTAGGGTTTCTTCAGCATCTTGTTCCCAAGGCACGCCTAACCAAACCGCATACAAATCTTCTGGATTTAAGGGCGGACACACAGGTCCGCCCCTACAAGAATCATTGCCAACAGGACAGGGCAGCACACAAATCTCAAACCCCTGCTCCTGAATAAACTTATTTAAATTCCCTGGAAAATCTCGACAGATAAATAAAATTTCAAATTTTTTATTTCTTAACTCTCGGGCCAAATTTACGCACCGCATCACATGTCCGGTGCCTATTTCTGTCGATGCATCCACCCGAAAAACTATTTTCATGATTTATTTTTTTATCTCACTTTGAATAAAGGCTGCAACGTTTCACACCGTAATTTTTCTTTGAGATTTCGTTGATCTAAGCCAGATTTTATTAAACCAAAAACTTCTTCATACACACTCAACAGCTTTTTAATTTCTAGTTCGCCATGGGCATAGCTCAAATTATGCGAGCCAAAACTTAAAATCCCCCGCGCTAAAATTTCCTGCATCCATAAGGTCTTAATATCCAACATGGAATATTCGCCAAACTCTTTAAATTGCAAAAAAGACCAGCTGGGATGCCCTGTAATTTTTAAGACATCTTGTAAATTTAATTGATTTATTAATTGCTCGACGCCTTTAATCAAATCCTGCCCATTTTTATAAATCGTCTCTAAAACAGGCTGGGTCTGAATTTTATTTAATACGGCCTTAGTTGCAGCCAGTGAGAGAGTCTCTCCCCCAAACGTAAAAGAAAAGAAAATATCTTCCATCAACTTCATTAGGTCTTTACGACCTGCAACTAAAGATAAGGGATAGCCATTAGCCAAGCCTTTCCCCATCGTGACTAAATCAGGGATTACACCAAATAATTCTTGAGCCCCGCCCTTGGAAAATCTAAAGCCCGTGATGGTCTCATCAAAGATTAAAACCGCATTATTTTTGTGAGCCAGGTCTTTTACTTTGGCTAAAAAATCATCTTTGGGATAGTCGACATTCATCGGCTCTAAGATCACAGCGGCTATCTTATTGGGATATTGATCAAATAATTTTTTCAGACTTTCAAGATCATTGTATTGAAACTTTAAAGTCAGCTCTTTGGTTGACTTAGGCACACCCAAATCTCGAGCGGTCGAGCCAATAAACCAATCCTGCCAACCGTGATAGCCACAGACAGCGACATGCTCTCTGCCCGTATGAGCCCTTGCAATACGCACAGCACCTGCAGTGGCATCCGAACCGTTTTTTCCAAACCGGACCATCTCGGCACAGGGGACCATCTCGACTATTTTTTCAGAGACTTCGGCTTCCAAAGTATGGGGTAAAGAAAAAGTCACCCCTTGAGACAACTGCTTCATGACGGCCGCGTCTACATCTGGGTCGCAATAACCCAGAGTGACTGCCAATAAGCCATTCACAAAATCAATATATTCATTGCCATCAAGATCCCAGACCCGACAACCTTTGCCATGCGTAATAAAATACGGCGAAACACCATAAGGAAATTGCACTTTGCTCTTAGAAAAAGTTTGTGATCCTAAGGGGACTGTCTTGCAGGCCTGCTCTAGATATTTCTCTGACTGCTCATAACGTTCGCTCATTTTAAACTCCCACAAATGCTTGGTCGGCTAACAAAGATTTTTTCATTCCTTCATTGCGAACATATTTCTGATTTAAATTAAATTTCTCTGGGTGCTGACCTAATAAACCTAAAACATCTTGAGCCCTAAATTTCATTCCATATTTCAAATTTAAATTTTCAAAAATCCAAGCCACCAATTCAAAATCCTCAGGCTCATCGACGGTCCAGCGATGAAAAGACACGTCTTTTTGTGCTTTAAAATTCCCTAAAGAAAAAACATCAGGTCGCCGATGGATATAAGGCGTGACGTGCTCTAATTCAGACGGCAACTCTGCATTTTCAAACGCTGCTTTTAATGCCGAAAATTTCATAACTTCCAGATCTAAGCCATCAGGAAAACTAGGCTCTAAAGTATTCGAGCTGTAGTCATAAGAATGATCTAAATGAAACTGAATGACCTGATCAATAATCTCAGGATCAATCAAAGGACAATCTCCAGTGAGCCTAACAACGTGACCAGGCTGATGGGGCACGGCCGCTTGATAAAAGCGCTCCAAAACATGATTTAAACTACCCCTAAAACACTCAACGCCCAGATCAGCACATAAACTTTCAATAGCATCGTCTTCAGGATTGTTGCTCGTCGCGATAATTAATTTGTTAATTAAGTGGGCTTGTTTAATTCGCTCTATCTGGAGCGCTAGCATGGGTCTATTTAAAATTTTTTTTAATACTTTTCCAGGCAACCGACTCGAACCCATCCGCGCTTGTAAAACACCCAGTATCATTTTTAATTCCACCTCGCCGGAACAATCAAACTTTCATCTTCAATACTAAATTTTGACCAGTCTATTTTTGCTTTATCTTGAATCTTATTTTCAGCTCCAAAAAAATTAAAAGCTTCGATAATTAACTTTAATTCATCTGCTGAAGTCACACCCAACACAGCGTAATCGACTTGCTGGGTTTGCTTAATAAATTCCAGCAATAAACTTAATCTTGCCCCCTCTCTGTCCTTCGGCGTCGCCCTCAGGCCTGTCTCTCCCAGCAGGGGAGAGACGAGAGCATCTAAATTTTTTAAATAGGGTTTTGCCAAATTTAATTTCTCTGGGATTTTATCTAGAGGCATCATGAGCAAGCCTTGCAATAGCACTGATCTCACATGAATTTCTATGTTTAATTTTTTGAGCTTTTCCAGAATACCCTGACGATAAAAACGCTGATCAAAAAGATTCATGGGCAGCTGGATTAAATCAAATTGATAAAATTCTAATAATTTTTCTACTTGCTCTGGGTAATAGACAGACACACCAATTTTTTTAACTAAGCCCTGATTTTGTAGATCTAATAAATATTGATATAAAAATTCAGCGCCCGGTTTTAATAAATCATCGGCATTGTGAAGCATTAGGCCATATAAATGATTAACTCGTAGTTTTCTGAGAGATTCTTGAAAGCCTTGATTGATTAGACCTATGTCAGCTTGAGTAAAATGAGGGTTTTTAAAAGCAGGGAGTTTTGAGACTAATTTGAAATGATCAGAATCCGTCAGACACTCCCCCAATACAGATTCGCTTTCACCATAAGCCGCCGCCGTATCTAATAAATCAATATCATTCTCAGCAGCCAATTTTAAAAACCCTC
>Ga0214919_10002241_pt1 | contig 30666 bp, 32 predicted proteins | sample LL1503_MetaG_FD_177994 | JGI IMG/M metagenome (GOLD analysis project Ga0214919, IMG submission 177994) | Freshwater microbial communities from Lake Lanier, Atlanta, Georgia, United States - LL-1503 | ecosystem: Environmental > Aquatic > Freshwater > Lake | place: USA: Georgia | collected... | reverse complement strand
GGGCTAAGCAGCACTTGGAAAAGTAGTGCGAGGGGGGCTAAGCGACATTTCGCCTGAGCCGGGGTTAAATGTTAAATAACTATGTACAACAACGTTTGGTGCTAGGGCAAAAGGAGGTATTTTGGCGAAAGTTATGAATAACCCAACTCGCGGTTTGTGCCTTTTAAAAGCGATCAGCGTTCGCGTTCTGGGCCCCAGACTCATTCGCCGGATGCAGACTTTGTGGCATGGGTATAAATTTGATGAGCTTGACATTATTCTGGAATATTTTTCGGATCGGAATTGTCAGGAAGCTGTGATGGTTGATGTCGGGGCCCATTTTGGTACTTCGCTTGGTCAGTTCGCAGCTGGCGGTTGGATTGTTCATGCATTCGAACCCGACGACCACAATCGCGCAGTACTCAAGATCCGGCATGGTCATCGATCGAACGTGATAATCAATAATTTGGCTGCATCTGATACGACTGGTGGTGTAGTCCAATTCTTTACAAGTAAAGTCAGTACGGGAATATCGGGCCTCGAGGCCTTTGATGATACTCACTCGGCTTCTCAAGAAGTGCCGTTGATCCGGATCGATGACTACTGTCGCGACGTGGGAATCAAACATATCGACTTTCTAAAGATTGATGCCGAGGGACATGATCTAATTGTGTTAAAGGGCATAGATCTCTCGCATATTCCTGTTGATGTTATTGTCTGCGAGTTCGAAGATCGCAAGACGTCTGCGCGCGGCTATGATCGTTTTGATCTTGCCTTGCATCTAACCGAGCGTGGTTACCGCATCGTGATATCGGAATGGCACCCCATCCAGTCGTACGGCGGCAATCACCGCTGGAAAGCCTTTCGAAATTCAATGGATGAAACTGCGCCAAATTCTTGGGGTAACATCATCGCCTTCAAGAAGGAAATTCCAAAGGAACTTGTTCGCAGTTATAAGAACCGCTTTTCTCAGAAGTAGGCATAGTCGATTTTCGTAAAACACCGCTACGATAGGTGCTTTCGAAAAACTTAGCCTGTACATGAATTAATAAATACAACCATTTATTTTAGAAAAGATTATTACTTTGCCAAACAAAATCGCACTCATTACTGGTATTACTGGGCAAGACGGCGCCTACCTTGCTCACTTATTGTTGGGAAAAGGCTACGAGGTGCACGGCGTAAAGCGCAGGTCTTCATCGTTCAACACTGGGCGGATTGAAGACATATATCAGGATCCCCATGTGCCTGACGCCCAATTCCACTTGCACCACGGCGACCTGACCGATTCGACTAACCTCATCCGCATTGTAAATGAAGTTCAGCCGACCGAGGTCTATAACCTCGCTGCGCAAAGCCATGTGGCCGTCTCATTCGAGACGCCCGAGTACACCGCAAATGCAGATGCGGTTGGCACGCTGCGCCTACTCGAGGCGATCCGCATTTTGGGATTGACAGATTACACTCGTTTTTACCAGGCATCAACATCCGAACTGTACGGCTTGGTTCAGGAGGTCCCGCAGTGCGAAACAACGCCGTTCTACCCGCGCTCGCCCTATGGGGTAGCCAAACTTTACGCCTATTGGATAACGGTTAACTACCGGGAAGCCTATGGCATGCATGCCTCCAACGGCATTCTCTTCAACCATGAGAGCCCGCTGCGCGGAGAAACCTTCGTCACGCGTAAGATAACTCGTGCCGCAGCTGCAATCGCGCTGGGTCAGCAGGATCGTCTTTATCTCGGCAACCTCGACGCGAAACGCGATTGGGGACATGCCCGCGAGTATGTTCGCGGGATGTGGCTAATGATGCAGCAAAATGAACCAGATGACTATGTACTCGCCACCGGCCAAACGACCGAAGTTCGTGAGTTCGTGCGCTGGGCATTCCAGGATGCAGGTATACCGATAGAGTTCCGTGGCGAAGGCATCGACGAGAAGGGTTACGCACTCAATGACGGTCGGCTGCTGATTGAGGTCGATCCACGCTATTTCCGTCCGACCGAAGTTGAACTTCTGTTGGGTGACCCCAGCAAGGCCTATCGAAAGCTTGGCTGGATACATGAAACAAGTGCACGGGAGCTGGCACGGGAAATGGTTCAGGCAGATCTGCGCGTTCTTGCGTCATCTAACATTCAGGATTAAGAATGATTTACCCTCTCGAAGGAAAGAAAGTATGGCTTGCTGGGCATGGAGGCATGGTTGGGCAGGCGCTATCGCGTCAGCTTGTCAAAGAAGACGCAACCGTGCTCGTCCGCACGCGGCAGGTATTAGATCTGACCGATTATCGAAAAACCTATGAATGGATTGGGGATCACAAGCCAGATACGGTGATCGTTGCGGCCGCGCAGGTGAGCGGCATTATAGGCAACCAGCTGTATCCAGCCGATCATCTTTACAATAATCTCGTGGTTGCGATGAACATCATTCATGCCTCACATCAGCACGGTATTGAAAAGTTGCTATACCTCGGATCTTCTTGCATTTATCCAAAGCATGCAGAGGTTCCGATCCGCGAGGATTCCCTGTTGTCTGGTCCGCTTGAGCCGACAAATGAGGGGTATGCTATCGCTAAAATTACGGGCATGAAACTGGCTGAGCTTTACAGGCAGCAATACGGCCATGATTTTATATCGGTCATGCCCACGAATATGTATGGGCCGGGTGACAACTTCGATCCAGAAACAAGCCATGTAATTCCCAGCCTGATCCAACGTATTCACCAAGCAAAGATCAATAATCAGGACAGCATTTCGATTTGGGGTTCAGGCACGCCGCTGCGAGAGATGCTTCATGTAGACGATGGCGCTGCAGCTATGATCCATGTACTGAAGAATTACTCTGACATCGGTCACATCAATATCGGTTCAGGAAAGGACTGGACCATCCTGGACATAGCTCAAAAAATCTGCCGAATTATTGGCTTTGATGGCAACATTGAGTGCGACCTATCTAAACCTGACGGCACTCTACGAAAACTCATGAACAGCGAGAAGATTCGTGCAATGGGCTGGAACCCAACGATTTCGCTCGAGGATGGTCTGCGTGATGCATATGACTGGTACTTGAGAGAAATCTGTCAGGATCGGGAATGACGGAGGTTTTGTATCAAAGCGAATTCTCAACTTTTAATGTCCTCGGCCTTCCAATAGCTGCAGTGACGCCAGAGATGGCTTCGCAGATAATTCATAGTTGGGCCCAAGATGATAAGGGACGAATGATTTGTCTAAGGGACGTTCACGGCGTAATGCTGGCACTAGATGATGCAGAACTCTTCGAAATACATCTTGCCGCTGACATGCTGACACCAGACGGAACACCATTGGTATGGATCGGGAAACTGCGCGGCATCCATGTGGAGCAAACTTGTGGCGCAAACCTGCTTGAACAAGTCATGCGCGGTTCCGTCTCATCCGGGCTTAGACACTATTTTTATGGCGGAAATGACGGTGTCGCTGAACAGATGGTAAGGGAACTGAGGGCTCAATATCCTGGGGCCGCCATCGTCGGCCATGGAACTCCACCATTCCGATCCCTTACTGCCAGCGAGTTTTCTGACTTGGTCGAGGAAATTCGCTTAAGCCATGCTGATGTAGTCTGGATCGGCCTTTCAACCCCGAAACAAGAACGTCTTATGCACCAGCTGAAGGACCATATTCCCGCAACATGTCTGGGCATTGGCGCAGTGTATGACTTCGTTACTGGGCGCGTAAAACGCGCGCCGAGATGGATGCAGCGCCTCGGACTTGAGTGGCTCCATAGGCTGTTATCTGAACCAAGGCGCCTTTGGAGGCGATACCTGGTTCTCGCGCCGCGGTTCGTATGGAAAGTGGTGCGTCTCGAACTTATTAAGAAACTCCAGATCGTCAAGTAGAGACGTTGCGAGTAGGCCCAAAAGTAATCTACCGACAACTCCAAACTGAAGCTACTTATCTATGTTTAAACGATTTTCCCCTTCAGAGATAACATTTGAACGCGTCAGTGGTCATCTTAAGCGGCGGATTGCCTATCTGGAAAGTTGGAAGAATTGGAATGCAAGTGAGGTGGAAGGCGCCAACCAGCAGACATTGGACGAGCTGAAGAATAAACATTCTGGCCAACGGGCGGTCATAATCTGCAACGGCCCTTCACTAAAGAGAACTGACATGAGTTTGGTGCGAACCGAGACTAGTTTCTGCATGAACCGGTCATATGTGATGTTTGAGGAGTGGGGGTTTGTCCCGAGTTATTTCTCACTGACTAATAAGCTCGTGCTGCAACAATTCACCGATGACATAAGGGCGCTTCACATGCCCAAGTTCACGGATTTCGCCTTTCGTGAGCTTCTAAGACCCGAAGATGGAGCGGTCTATTTCAGATTGCCGCCGCGGCTGGCTGACACATTTGAAGGCGATCTAAGGAGGCCAATTAGCAGTGGCGGCACAGTTACCTTCGCCACCCTGCAGATCGCTTTCTTCCTAGGCTTCCATGATATCATCATCATCGGGATGGATCATCGCTTTAAGGCACAAGGAGTGCCTTCTGCTGCAGAGGTTCGGCAGAATGAAGTCGACGATGATCACGCGCATCCAAACTACTTCCCTAAGGGAATGAAATGGGAGCTTCCCGACCTGGTTCGGTCGGAGCTTGCTTACCAACAGGCGCGCGAACAGTATGAATCGGCGGGTCGCAGGATAATTGACGCTACTTTAGACGGGGCGTGTGCTGTGTTCGAGAAGATGTCACTCGAAGAGGCCCTGCAAGTTACCGCCAAAAGTTAGTAACACGTGTCAAGGCCTGGGAGCTTTCACGTGAACTGTTACTTGGAAGACTTATCAAGCCGAGAAATTGGAGAATTGCATGCTAGAGCGCGATAAGATCGTGAAGAATTTGCCTTATTACGGCAAGCTCTATCTAGAAGAGCTGTTTCTTGCCATTCGCCTAGCAATAAAAGGCCGAATTCATCAATATCAGGAGGTACGGGCACTGCGGGCCTTCCTGAAAGCTTATGCAGTTGATTGTGTGCTCGATGTGGGGGCAAACCATGGCCAATATGCTACCATGCTTCGCAAGGAAGTAGGCTATCACGGAACCATTTTGTCTTTCGAGCCTGCGCCAGAGGTTTTTGAATCTCTGAAAAGAAGGTCCGAACGCGACCCAAAGTGGCATGCATTTCATATGGCATTGTCAGACGCTGAAGGAAGCGCGCAGTTTCATATCATGGCAGGCGACCAATGCAGTTCACTAAACGAGCCGGCGAGAGACATGCCCGCGCCATTTTCTGAGATCAACAGGGTCGTGCAAACAGTAGACGTACCGTTGCAAAAACTTGATGGTCTCTACGAGACATTTAAGCAGACCTTCGGTTTTAAGAATGCTTACCTCAAGCTCGATACGCAGGGGCATGATTGGCAAGTCGTGCGGGGTTCTGCCAATTGTCTGCAGAGTTTCCTCGGAATCCAGACAGAACTGGCGATCAGACCCATCTACGAGCAGGCAACCAACTATAAGGGCATGATCGGCAGACTCGAGGAGGCTGGCTTCATTCCAAATGCCTTCTTCGCTAATAATCGGGGACATTTCCCTTTGCTCTATGAGATGGACGGGATCTTCATAAACACGAGACTGTTGTCTGATGGTAATCGCGAAGTTGTCCACTGAAACCCTTCTCCCAATCTCGAATTTTTAGGAGGTAGCTGAGGATGGCGGATGCCTGTGACATCAGCATTGTGATTCGTACGCTCAATGAGGCTAAATGGCTGCCGACGGTCCTCACCGCCATCGATAAGCAAATTCTCCAAGGTATAACAGTCGAAGTTGTCGTGGTGGACTCGGGTTCTACCGATGGAACCTTTGAACTGGCCTCGGAACGTGGCTGCAAAATGGTGCAAATCTCGAAGTCCGATTTCACCTTCGGTCGATCTTTGAACTACGGCTGCAATGCCGCAAATGGGAAATGGCTGGTGTTTATAAGTGGCCATTGCGTACCAGCAGCAGAAAATTGGCTTGCGGCGCTCATTGCTCCAGTCCGCGATGGCACCTGTAGTTATACATATGGTCGCCAGATCGGCTGCGAGCCGATCACCAAGTTTTCAGAAACCCAGCTTTTTGAAAAATACTTCCCCGCAACCGGCTCGATTCCACAAGAGGGCTTCTTCTGTAACAATGCAAATTCGGCAATCAGCAAGTCGGTCTGGGAAGAATACAAGTTTGATGAAGAGATAACTGGCCTAGAAGATATGGAATTGGCAAAGAGGTTGTACCTTGATGACCATCGCATTGGATATGTTGCCGAAGCCGCGGTGGAACATATTCATGAGGAGCGCTGGAGCCAGGTCAAGCGGCGCTATGAACGCGAGGCTTTGGCGCTTCGTGACATCATGCCAGAGGTTACCTTGGGTGTGCGCGACTGTATCAGGTATATTATAGCAGGAATAATTTTTGACTCTGCAGCGGCACTTCGCGACCGAAGATTACGCCGCGAGTTGTTCTACATCGTTATGTTTCGAACGATGCAGTATGTTGGGACTTACAAGGGTAATCATCTGCATAGGCAAGTTTCACGCGAGACCAAGGAGCGATATTTCTATCCTCGTTAAGGATTCTTGCCAGCATTGATCTCTGGAAGTTGGGAGAAAGAAAGACGTGAAAAAGATTGTATCCCTTTTGCCAATGAAGGCGCACAGTGAGCGTGTTTCAGGCAAGAATTTCAAGCAGCTTGGACACAAGCCTTTGTTTCAATGGATACTCGATACCTTGGTATCGGTCGATGAGATTGATACGATCATCATCAATACCGACGCGCGCGATATTCTGAGAGCACACGGTCTGGATGATGGCTATGGCGACGGAAAGGTGGCCATCCGGAACCGACGTCCAGAAATTTGCGGCGATTTTGTGCCAATGAATGAAATTATCGCGGATGACATGAACGCGATTGAAGCAGAGACATATCTGATGACCCACACCACCAATCCATTCCTTTCCGCAGTAACTATAGCAGCGGGAATTCGCTCCTTTCAGAATGCGGTTGCAGGTGGAAGTGCAGACTCGCTTTTTACAGTCAATAAGATTCAAAATCGCTTCTATCGCGAAGACGGCAGCGCCATCAATCATGATCCTAAAGTCTTGCTGAGGACACAGGACCTAGAACCATGGTTTGAAGAAAACTCTAACCTCTATATCTTCAATCGAGAGAGCTTTGAAAGAACCAATGCCCGGATTGGCTCCAAACCAGTCATGTTTGAAACACCAGCTCTCGAGTCGCTCGATATCGACACGCCGGAGCAGTGGGCATTGGCCTCAGCATTTGCAGACTACAAGATAAATAAAGGGTTGGTGTAATGAAGGTTCTAGTCACCTGCCCGCCAATGCTGGGAATGATTGATGAGTTCAGATCAACGTTCGCGAACGCGGGCGTTGAATTGTTTGCGGCAGAGGTCGTCCAAACGATGCCTGAGGAAAAGCTTGAGGAGCTCTTACCCAACTTCGACGGCTGGATCATTGGCGACGACCCAGCAACGGCTCGAGTTCTCAGGGCAGGTGCAAGTGGAAAGCTTAAGGCAATCGTAAAATGGGGGGTCGGTATAGACAACGTCGATTTCAATGCAGCAAGGTCATTAGGGCTGTCCGCGTGTAACACGCCAAACGTGTTTGGCCGTGAAGTAGCAGACCTTGCGATGAACTACGTGTCAGGGCTAGCCCGGCACACATTCTATATTGATCGCGAGATTCGCGAACGTTGCGCGTGGCCGAAACCGGCTGGGATTTCCCTTGCCGGGAAGATTGTTGCCTTGGTGGGCTATGGAGATATTGGCAAAAACACCGCCAGCAGGTTGGTTGCTGCGGAGATGGGCCTCAATGTCTATGACCCAGCACTCACGGTAGTACCTAATGAGCGCATAAACCATTTGCAATGGCCCAATGGATTGGAAGAGGCTGACTTTTTAGTGTTCACTTGCCCCCTGCTGCCGGCCACTTACCATATGTTCGACGACAGCATTCTTCCCAAGCTAAAACGGGGTGTGCGCGTTGTTAATGTAGGTAGGGGGCAGGTCATCAAAGAGAGCGCCCTGATCAAAGCGTTGGAAGAGCATATTGTACACTCAGTTGCTTTGGATGTATTTGAATCAGAGCCTTTGCCTGTAGACAGTCTGCTTCGTGAGTATCCGTACAATATATTTGGCTCGCATAACGCGTCAAACACGAGAGACGCCGTTTTCCGGGTAAGCACCCAAGCGATCGAACTCTTGTTCGACTATCTCGAGACTGGGAAATGACCAAAGTAGCGCTCGTCACCGGATGTTATGGCGGTATTGGCAAAGCCTTCGTCCGCCAGCTCAAAGCTCAAGATTACTTTGTAATCGGAGCCGACAAAGTTGCAGGCGAAGCGCCGGTAGATGTTATCTTGAAACCTGAGCTCGCAGAATTGGCAACTGACGAGGACAAAGGCCAGGTGTTCGCGCAAGAGTTGCGGAATGCCCTCGACGGAAGGCCTTTGTCGCTCTTGGTCAACAATGCCGCTGTACAAATCCTAGGCAGAACTCGCGACATAAAGCTACGCGACTTTCGAGCCTCAATGGATGTGAACCTAATCGCACCTTTCCGTATGACGCAACTATGCCTTGAGCATCTCGCTCAAGGGGCGTGTGTGCTTAACATTGGCTCGGTTCATGCAAAGGCCACAAAGCCAGGTTTTGTGAGTTATGCGACAAGCAAGGCCGCCCTCCAGGGACTTACTCACGCGATGGCAATCGATCTTGGTGCGCGCTGCCGAGTGCTCTGCCTCGCACCAGCAGCGGTAAGGACGGAGATGCTAACGGCCGGCTTTGAGGGCCGCCAAGATAAGTTAGCCGAGCTAGCTTCGATGCATCCTCTCGGTCGCATAGCAGAGCCGGACGAAGTTGCCCGCTTTGGGATCATGCTGGCAAGTGAAGCAACTTTTTCCACGGGAAGTACATTTCATTTCGATGGTGGTATCCTCTCATGCTTACATGATCCAAATTGATGGCAGTTCGGGTCAAAGCAATTGAAGGATATGAACCGTGCTTGCTAGGTGAAGGCGCGATCGTCCAATCGGGATCCAGCTGGCTTTGGTGGGTTGATATTCTTGGAAGTAGGTTATTTTGCCTTAACTTTGAGACCGGTGAACTCGAAATATGGTCCACTCCTGAATGGATAACACGCGTTGTGCCAACTCAAGTGCCTGGATGCTTAGTAGGAACGTTAGCTTCAAGCTTCTGTCGGATCGACACCCGCTTCCCCAGTCTCAAAATTGAACGTGATATTGTGCTCGACGATACCGAGCTTCGCTTCAATGATGGTATCAACGATCCGACAGGCGCTTATTGGGCAGGTGTCATGCCACGTGGCGAAGATAAGCCCTCGGGATACTGGCTTCGTTTTGAAGAAGGCAGGCGTCCGAAGCGTCTGCAAACCCCAGGCTTTGCCGTAACGAATGGCCCCGCTTTCGATGCGGCTCAGCAATGCGTTTATCTGACAGACAGCGCTGCAAGGCAAATTTATCGCGCTCAATTTGATGCCAAGACGGGGCTTCAAGATTTGCGCTCCTGGCGCAGCTTTGCGCCTGGAGAGGGGTATCCTGACGGTATGGTTATAGGCCCCGATGGACTCCTGTGGATCGCTTTTTGGGATGGAAGTTGCCTGCGAGCACTAGATCGACAGGGCGATGTCAAGCGCGAGATCGAGCTACCTGTCAAGCGCCCAACAAGCCTTGCATTCAAATCAAAAGGCAAGATTTTTGTGACTAGCGCCTCCTGCGGTCTTCAACAAGATGGGGTGCAAGGTCGAACCCTGGAAGTGCAGCTAGATGACTGACGAGCTGGGAACGAAAACGGACGATGGGAAAACCCCAAAGCTGATTTCCAATCCGACAGCCATGCTGGTCTTCTCCAATCTTGCGCGAGGGGGAAGCTATCTGCTTCCGGTACCCTTGCTCTATTCGATAAGCACGTCAGCGGCTGCATTCTGGCTTTTGGCGACAACGCTTGTTAGCCTTCAAAATTTGCTTTTTCTTGGCGCGCCGCAAATTTTAGTGCGGATGCTGGCAGTCGCGAGCAGCGGTATAAAGCGCTCCGATAGAGATCCTTCACTCGCAGATTTGGCAAAGCTAATACGAATTGTCTTTACCGCTGCCAGTGCCGTAATAACATTGCTTATGCTAATGGCTGGTTCTGCAGCAATCGCCAATCTCGCCGGACAAACTGACCAACCACTTGAAGCATGGTTAGCCTGGCTAATTCTCGCCCTTGGAACACCGCTTCGCATCATGATTCTCTCTCACTTGACGTTTTTGAACGGCATAGGCGAGATCGCAAGACCGCGCTCGGCAGATGGGATTGCATGGACGGCCAGTGGCATTCTTGCGATTATATCCCTCGCACTGACGCACTCGCTGTTGCTGATGACTCTGACAACGCTACTTCCGATTGCAGTCTTGACCATTTTGCTCCGTCGCATGGCGTGTCAATCAGGTTGGGGGGAGGCGCTACTGGAACCCGAATCACTTCCTTTACGCAAAGTGGCAAAGCAAGTTTGGGCGCCATCCTGGAGAGCCGGGTTGGGCGCTTTGTTGAGTACCGGGTCTCGTCAAGGAGGAGGGGTAGCACTAGCCCAATTGGCTTCGCCAGCCGTTGCTGCAGGATATCTGTTGGCTCAAAATATCATTTCTATCATTATGATGTTGAGTGCTGCACCGTTACAATCGGTGCTTCATGATATGGCAAACCATTTTGCCCGCAAGGAAGCTACTGGTCATATTGCTCTGGCCGCGAGCGCGAGAAGCAAGTCGCTGTGGGTCACTGCCACACTGGCAAGTCTTATCGCGCTTACACTGATCCCACTTCAACGGCTCGGTTGGGGCAGCTATGTTTTCGAGCCCGTTGTTTGGACAATACTGGCAATCGGACTTTTTGCGCAACGGTATGGGGCTTCATACCTACAACACTACACGATCACCAACCACGTTATTTGGCACTGGCTGGATGGCATCGGCGCCATACTTAACATAACTCTGTGCATTGCGCTGATCCCCATTTTAGGAGCAAACGGAGCCGCTCTTGGATACCTAATAAGCGTGTTTCCGATATATGTCATCGTGCCTCCAATGCTCTGCAAGAAAGTATTTGGCATAGATTGGCCAAGAAATGATTTAAACTCCTCCCTTATTGCATTTTCTTTTTTATTAGTATTTTTATTGATGTGCTTGGTCTTCAGCTAGAGCGCTTTTTGATCAGCGCTGGAACCTCGACTTTTTTCATCTCCAGCACCGAAGCGCGCGGCTCAACCTTGAACTCGCTGGCCTCGATGCGAATGACCCGCTCCCGAACGGCGCGGCTTCTATTGGCTAGGCCTTATTGTTTCAGTTTTATGAATGTGGGTAGTCATTGTGATGGAGATAGCAAGCATGTTTGACGTTAGGCATAATTCGACTGGAAATCTTTTCCGGGCGAAACGCCTGCAATCCTTTCTCGATTTGGCTTATGGCATAGGATTCATGAAAGGCAGTCGGTGCCGCGTAGTGGACGTGGGCGGAACGAGCGAGTTCTGGTGGACTTGGCGCGATTTCGTTGACTGGAGCCGAGTGGAAGTCACCTGTGTCAACATCGAGCCGCAGCACTCGCGCCACGATTTCGAGCAAGTCAGCGCCGAATTTGGAGACGCGACGAACCTCTCCGCCATTGAAGACAATGCTTTCGACCTCGTGTATTCCAATAGCGTTATCGAGCATGTCGGCCGCGCGAATTTTCCTGCCTTCGCGCGCGAGGTCAGCCGTGTTGCCCCGGCATACTTTGTGCAGGCGCCGAATTACTGGTTCCCGATCGAGCCGCACGCCCGCACGGCGTTCTTGCATTGGATGCCAGACGCGTTTTCCGCTAGGCTCCTGATGCACAGAGAGTTAGGCTACTGGCCGCGCGCCGCCACATATGAGGACGCGGTCAGGCGCCTGCGGACGGCGGAACTTCCCACCCGCCGCGAATTGGCCGATCTGTTTCCCGACGCCAAGATCATCCCCGAGCGCTTCGTCGGGCTCGTCAAGTCGTGGATGGCGGTGAAGCACTAAGGCCACTAGATGGCACCCCTTGCCTTTAGGTCGGCAAGCAGCGTCCCTAAAACGTCCGCCAATTCCTTGACATTCTTACTATTGGTGTCGATGGCGCAATCAGTGATGGCGTTAGTAACTGAGTAATACCAACCTGCAATGATCATAACCCACTGGCCCATTTTCGGTGCCCGATGGTCATAATGCGCCAAGGCTGATCTATGAGTTTGTTCCACGCCTCGCAGCAGAGGTCGACGATATTGTCGTGGGAAGTGAACACCCGGTTGGATAGCCAGTTGTCGCGCATGAACTGCCAGATATTCTCAACCGGGTTGAGTTCAGGACATTTTGCTGGGAGTGCGATGATGCTGATATTGTCAGGCACGTCCAGCTTGCCAGTCATATGCCAACCGGCTTGAAACAGCGTGAGCGCTAGGAGCGACAGCGAGCGCTATTTCTGTCAGATGGAGCGTCATGGTTTCTGTATTACACAAAGGCAGCACCAAGCCGGCGCCCTTGCCATGCTCCGGGCAGATTGCGCCGAAGATATAGACCGATTTAGTTCGCTGATCTTTGGGTGCCCAGGGCCGTGTCCCGCGTCTGGCCCAGCGCCGCGTGATCTTGTTCTTCTGCCCGATCCGCGCTTCGTCCTGAAACCAGATCTCTATCGGCGTGCCCTTCGGGAGAGCTCTTCTGACCTTTGCCAACTCGGCGGCAAAGCCCCCTTTTTAAAGGCCTCCATCGCAAGCTCATTCTGGGCGTAGTGGCGAGGCCGCGCCGTCAGCTTGACATAGCCCAGTCTCTTTAGTTCACGCCCCACGGTTGTTGCATCAAGCGAGACAGCAAATTCGTCATAAAGCCACCGGGCCAGATCAATCAGCCGCCAGCGAACAACACCATGGATCGAAGGGATCGGGCCGCACTCGACCATTTCGACAAGCGCGCGGCGCTGGGCATCATTGAGCAACGACTGTCTTCCCGGGGCCTTGCCATTTAGCAGCCCATCAGGACCTCGGGCATTATACCAATTCTTCGTGTTGTTGACCCATTTATGGGCTTCCCATTCTGCTAGTTTTCTAATTGTGCCCTGCACGCCTTCGGCTCCAGTGTGGTAAGCTGAACGAGGTTTGCGATGGCTGGAGCGATATGGATGCAGGGGGGCTATACTGGCGCGGATTTGCGCCGTTTGGCGCGACGATGCAGCGATGCGGCCAGGTCCGGCGGTGTTACCTTGCAGATTGTGCGTGATTTGGTGGTGCGCTTTAACACCGAAGGGCCCGATGGACAGATCTCCCGCAAAGCACCTGGCAAGGCTTCGATTTTGAATGACGAACAGCGCCGTGCACTAATTGAGATGGTAGAAGCTGGGCCGATACCGGTGTCGCACGGGGTCGTTCGTTGGCGACTGATCAATCTGCCACAGTGCGTGCGCGACGAGTTTGGCCTGTCGATCACCAAGGAGACTTTGAGCCGCGAAGTGCGCGCTCTGGCCTATTTCGCTTAGCCCTGTAGGCTCCGCTACGCAAGCCATTGCTTCAACCGCACTCATACGCAACAAGGCGATCATGTTCTAATCCCAGGCGGAGCAAAGCTGGGGTCAAGTCAAAGAATTTCAAGAAAATACAAGCAAAATGCTAACTGAGGTAGATTAAATGACTGCACACTCACTTGTCACTCCTGTTATATTGTGCGGTGGCGCAGGTACTCGCCTGTGGCCCGTTTCCCGAAAATCTTCGCCTAAGCAATTCAAGCCGCTTTTGGGAGAGACTAGCCTGCTCCAAGACGCGGCGCTGCGTGTGCGAGGGGACGACTTTGACAGTCCGCTCGTCGTGACGGCGGAGCCATTTCGCTTCATCGTCTCCGAGCAGCTGGAGGCCGTCGGGATCACACTCGGGGATCTCCTAGTTGAGCCGGAGCCGCGCAACACCGCGCCGGCAGTCCTCGCGGCGGCCCTGTGGTGCGCCGCACGGGACCCCGACGCGCTAATGCTTGTGATGCCGTCGGATCACCAGATCCCCGATGGGGCGGCGTTCAGAGATAGCGTCGCCGCGGCTATTCCAGCTGCGCAGTCCGGCAAAATCGTAACCTTTGGGGTCACTCCCACTAGTCCAGAAACCGGCTACGGCTATCTCGAACTTGCGGCGGGCGCATCCCTGTCGGGCGGTGAGCCTGTGCCGCTGCGCGGATTTGTCGAGAAGCCAGACCTAGCCGGCGCCCAACAGATGCTCGAAAGTGGCAACTACCTATGGAATGCAGGTATTTTTCTGTTTTCGGCAGACGCGATCCTGCATGCCTATGCCGAGCACGCCCCAGACATGCTGGCGACTGTGACGCGGGCCGTTGACGCGGCGCACGCCGATTTAAGTTTTACGCGCCTCGAAGCCACTGCCTGGGCGGCGGCGCAGAGCATTTCGGTCGACTATGCGATTATGGAGAGGGCCCAAAATTTGGTAGTCATGCCTCTGGCGACCCGTTGGTCGGACCTCGGAGGGTGGGCCAGCGTATGGCAAGAGAGCGAACGCGACGCTTCGGGCAATGCACTGGCGGGGCAGTCAACGGCGCTGGACTGTGCGGGTTCACTTCTGCGATCTGACGGCGATGGCGTGCATCTGGTTGGCATCGGCCTCAAGGACATGATCGTCGTCACTACGGCCGACGCCGTGCTCGTCGCGCCAATGTCTGAAAGCCGGCGTGTCGGAGAAGCCGTCGCGGCACTAAAAGCCAAGGCCGTTCCCCAGGCGGAGGCGTCGCCGCGAGACCTTCGCCCGTGGGGCTGGTATGAGAGCATTGCGTCTGGCCACCGCTTTCAGGTCAAGCGCATCTTCGTCAAGCCTGGCGGGCTGCTCTCCCTGCAAAGTCACCACCACCGCGCGGAGCACTGGATCGTGGTCGCCGGAACGGCGCACGTGACTATTGGCGATGAAGTCCGGATGGTGACAGAGAACCAGTCAGTGTACGTCCCTGTCGGAGAGAGGCACCGCCTTGAAAATCGTGGGAAGCTTCCCGTAACGCTCATCGAGGTGCAGACTGGCGGCTATCTCGGCGAAGACGACATCATTCGCTACGACGACGCCTATGCCCGAGCGTGAGAAAGTAACTGCTCCTATCGCTGCAAATTGCAATCTAGGCTCAGGGCTCATTGATTGAGCCAGAAGATGACGGTTGCGGCGATGCAGATTGCTGACATGAAGGCATGCGCACAGCGATCATAGTGTGTGTGGATGCGTCGCCAGTCCTTGATTTTGGCGAACAGGTTCTCGACCAAGTGCCGCTTTTTGTAGGTCGTCTTGTCGTAGCAATATTGCACTTTGCGGTTAGCTTTTGGCGGGATGCAGGGAGTGATCCCGCGTGCTGTCAGCCCGGCGCGGAACCAGTCGCTGTCATAGCCCTTGTCGCCCAGAAGTTCCTTGGCGTTGGGTAAGGCGTCGAACAGCAGAAAAGCCCCCTTGTGGTCGCTCCTCTGGCCTTCGGTGAGCATCATCATGATGGGACGGCCTTCACCGTCGCACACGGCATGGAGCTTGGAGTTCAAACCGCCCTTGGTGCGCCCGATACATCGGGGAAGAGCTCCCCCTTTTAAGAGGCTTGCCGCCGTTCGGTGGGCCTTGAGGTGTGCCGCATCGATCATGATCCGGTCTGGCTCTCCAGCTTGGCCCGCCAGCTCGACAAAGATGCGGTTGAACACGCCAAGGCGGCTCCAACGGATGAACCGGTTATAGATCGTCTTGTGCGGCCCGCAGGATCTCGGTGCACCGCGCCACCGCAGCCCGTTCTTGATGACGAAGATAATCGCAGACACAATCAGCCGGTCATCGACCCTTGGAATACCATGCGGTAGCGGAAAGAATGGCTCGATCCGTGGCATCTGCGCCTCACTCAGCAAATACGGTTGATCCATCGACAGCGCCTCCTTGGCGCCAACATTGAATCAACCAATCGCCCCTCATGCAAGCAATTTAATGGGTCCTGACCCTCAGTTACAATTCAACTTTCTCTTGCCCGCCAAAGTTACCTTCTCATAGGCAATGACACTCTTTTAGGTGGAGCTGGCAACGACACACTGAATGGCGGCGTTGGCATTGACTATGCCGATTATTCCACAGCCACCAGCGCCATAACCGTCAGCCTGGCTTTGTCTTCCGCGCAAGTCACAGGCGGGGCTGGTACAGATACGCTCAGCAACATCGAGGGGCTGATTGGCGGCTCTGGAGCAGACAAGCTCACCGGGGATGCGTCGAACAACACCCTCTGGGGCAATGCAGGCGCCGACATTTTGAGCGGCGGTGATGGGAATGACCAACTGCGCGGTGGTGCTGGGTTGGATACGCTGACAGGTGGCAACGGGGCCGACTGGTTCATCTTCGACACAACGGCCAACGCAACAACAAATAAAGACACCATCACCGACTTTGTCTCAGGCACGGACAAGCTGCAATTTAGCAAGGCGATCTTTGCTGGCCTGTCCAACGCCGCCTTAGGTGATTTGACAACCGATGCGTTCTGGTCTGGTGCAGGCGTAACGGCCGCACATGATGCGACCGATCGGTTCATCTACAACTCGACCACCGGCGCGCTTTATTATGACGCTGACGGCACCGGTGCCTCCGCAGCGGTTCAGGTCGCACTTTTGGGTTCAACCACACATCCCGCTCTAAGCTTTGCGGATATCCAAGTCATCGGGTGAGCAGGGGGGGGCGGGCGTCTGCGTTTTACGACAAACGTATGCGTTTTTGGTTTCGTGCGGCATTCCTGAGGTAAGACGGCATTGGCGATGCGTCCACGCCACGCCCACTATCTGCTGCCTACGTGATGCCTAGCGCCACCACATCGACAACAGCCCCCCAGAATATCTAGGTGAGTTTTTGAAATAAATGGTGGACGCCGAGGTACCGAACCCACGACCCGCTGATTAATGCACATTGGGTAACGCGGAATAAACGATGAACCCGGCAATGGCGTCGTCTACTCGTTGCCCTCCGAGCATGCGATGACAATGCAGTTTTGTAATGCGCTCGTCACTGTTCGGGAGCGTGTAAAACCAACGCATAACCGAAAAGCGTATTTTTCGGCTGATATGTAGCTTTAACTGCTTGATTTTATGGTGACCCCTACGGGAATCGAACCCGTGTTTCAGCCGTGAAAGGGCCGCGTCCTAACCGCTAGACGAAGGGGCCAATCGTTTGGCGAGCCGCGCCTTTACGGATTCGTTATGCGCTCGTCAAGGCCAAGTTGGCGCAACTTCAGTCGGCGAAGGCGATGTCGTCGACATACAGCTCGGCCTTTGGCGTCGCGCTCCAGTCATCCGTCTTGGCGCGGCCGGCAAACCAGTAGCGCCGCCCGCGATCGGCGTGGAGCATTGTCTGGCCGAGAACCGTCTCGCCCTGCCGGAATGCCATGGCCTTAAATGACTGCCCGTCGTCGCCCGCGACGATGGCGCGGACATGGTCCTTGCCGACAATATCGCACTTGATGATCCGCAATGGCCCCGTGACCACGCGCGGGCCGGGCCAGCCCATGCCAAAAGGTCCAGCCGCCTCCATCGCGTCCACAAATAACGGGTTGAGCCCGCGCGGGGCTACGATGGCGTCAATCAGCAGCGCTTTGGCGCCCGATGCATGTGCGACGTCCGCCGCGAGCCGCTCATCAAGCCAGTCCGCCAAGGCATCAATCTTGTCAGCGTCAATGGTCAAGCCCGCCGCCATGGCATGCCCCCCACCAGCCACGAGCAACCCCGCCTCGCGCGCCGAAATGATTGCCGCACCCAAATCGACACCCGCAATCGAGCGGCCCGATCCCTTGCCGACGCCATGTTCGTCTACCGCAATGACGATGGACGGCTTGCCGGTCTTTTCCTTGATGCGGCCAGCGACGATGCCAATCACCCCAGGGTGCCAGCCCTTGCCCGCCAGCAACGCCACTGCGCGATTATGTTGTCCGGCAAGCATGGCTTCGGCCTGCTCTTGCACAACAGATTCAATCGCGCGGCGCTCTTCGTTCAGGCGGTCGAGTTCCATGGCGATGCCCTGCGCCTCGAGCGGGTCTTCGGTGATCAGCAACCGCACGCCGAGGTCGGATTTGCCGACGCGGCCGCCGGCATTGATGCGTGGGCCTAAGGCAAAGCCAAGGTCTGAGCATATTGGCGCGCGTGTAAGGCGGCTGGCTTGAACCAGCGCCGACAGCCCGACGTTGCGGCGCGCGGCCATGACCTTTAGCCCCTGCGCAACAAATGCGCGGTTTAGCCCCCTAAGTTGCGCCACGTCGGCCACGGTGCCCAACGCCACAAGGTCAAGCAAGTCCATGATTTTCGGTTCAGGCCGCGCCGCAAAATAACCACGGGTGCGCAGCGTCCGGATCAACGCCGCCCCCAAGAGGAAGGCCACGCCAACCGCCGCCAGATGCCCGTGGGACGCCGCCTCGTCGCTTTCGTCTAGCCGGTTGGGGTTGACCAAGGCAAAGGCTTGCGGGAGCTCTGACGCGCATTTGTGGTGGTCGACAACGATGACTTCAAGCCCCGCCGCCCTTGCCTGCGACAGCGCGTCATAGGCCATCGCCCCGCAATCCACCGTAACGATCAGGCGACTGCCCGCATCGCCAATGCGAACCAGCGCCTCGCCCGAGGGGCCATAGCCCTCCATCAAGCGGTCTGGGATATAATAGCCCGCGTCCAGCCCCAACATGCGCAGCAAGCGAATGAGAAGCGCCGCACTGGTCGCGCCGTCGACGTCATAGTCGCCGTAGACGGTAATTTGTTCGCCCGCTTCAACGGCCCGTGCTAGTCGAAGTGCGGCATGCTCCATATCCTGAAATATCGACGGATCGGGCATGAAGTTGCGAATGGTCGGGTTGCGGTGCCGTTCAATGTCATCGCGCTCAACGCCGCGCGCCATCAGCAACTGGGTGACGAGATCATCCGGCTGAAAGTCTGGGTCTCGGCCATCGATGCCGCCGCCACGCCAGTGCCAGGCTTGTTCAAGGATCGAGTGATTAATGTCGAGGACGGACGTCATGATGCTTCCCTATGGCGCGCCGCTGGTGCTAGCAAGTGGGGATGCAGCAATTGGCAATAATCTGGCACAGCATGACCGGCGGGTCTCAAAGCTTGGCAAAGGCCTGTTACGACGGCGCACGGCGGGCGCAGGGGGTGGATGTGCAGGTGTTAAACGCTGCGGATGCCGGCGCCGAACATATGTTGGCAGCGGACGGCTATATCTTCGTGTTTCCGGAAAATCTGGCGGCGATCAGTGGGGGCATGAAAAGCTTTTTTGACCGCTGCTATTATCCCTGCCTTGGCGCATTGAACGGTCGGCCTTATGCGATGATTGTGTGCGCAGGATCGGACGGACGTAATGCGGCGACACAGGCCGAACGGATCGCGACGGGCTGGCGGCTGCGGCAAATACTGCCGAGTGTCATTGTGTGCACGCATGCACAGACGCAAGAGGCGATACTGGCCCCGAAGACTATCGATAGTGCAGACATAATGGCGGCAGCGGAAATGGGCGAGCAAATCGCCGTGGGTCTGCAAATGGGTATTTATTAGGGTCAGGACCCTCAATATCAGCCGAGATGGCCAGCCTTACGATGCTCGCTCTTGACCCAACGGACGGTGCCCGATGAGGCGCGCATGACGACACTTTCGGTCGTGATGCGGCCGTCGCGCAGGGTCTTGACGCCCTCAAGCAAGGAACCATGGGTAACGCCGGTCGCGGCAAAGATGCAGTCGCCCTTGGCCAATTCTTCAAGGTCGTAGATCTTGTCTAGATCCTCGATACCCCATTTGCGTGCGCGCATCCGCTCATCATCGTTGCGGAACAGTAAGCGGCCCTTGAACTGGCCACCGACACAGCGCAAAGCCGCCGCCGCAAGAACGCCCTCCGGCGCACCGCCGCTACCCATATAGATGTCGACAGTGGTGTCTGGATTAGTGGTTGCGATGACGCCCGCAACGTCACCATCGGGGATCAGCATGACGCCGCAGCCAATGGCCCGCAGTTCGGATATAATCTTTTCATGGCGTGGGCGGTCGAGGACGCAGACAATCAATTCATGCGGCGGCACGCCTTTTTCGGCGGCGACCGCGGTAACATTTTCCGCAACGGATTTGTCCAAATTGACGATGTTTGGCGAATAGCCAGGACCAACTGCGATCTTGTCCATGTAGACATCGGGGGCGTTGAGCAAATTGCCTTCTTCGGCCACCGCGAGCACGGCCAAAGCGTTCGGGCCAGCCTTTGCGGTTATGGTGGTGCCTTCCAACGGATCAAGGGCGATGTCGATTTTTGGGCCAGTGCCAATGGCAGAGCCAACCTTTTCACCGATAAACAACATCGGCGCTTCGTCGCGTTCGCCTTCACCAATGACGACGGTGCCGTCCATATACAGTTCGTTTAAGGCAGCGCGCATGGCTTCGACTGCAGCGGCATCCGCTGCCCTCTCATCGCCGCGACCAATAAGCTTTGCCGCTGCGATTGCTGCAGCTTCGGTTACCCGCACCATTTCCAGAACAAGGACGCGGTCGAGGATTTGGCTTGCTGCAGTCATTTGAATTTCCTAGCTATTTGAAAACGAAGGGGCGCGAACGAAGCACCTTGCATGGATCGGTATATTGACGGTTAGTTTCCGATAGTGAAGGTGCGGCCCATTGTCGAGATTGCTTGTGGCGATTTTCACCTCTGCCGTCGAACCTTCGAATGCGGCAGCGCAAATCGAGCATGCATGGGCACCATATTTTCAAGATTTGCAATATGGGACTGGCCTGCGTTTTGCTTATGCCCCCAAAATGTGCATTACCATGGGCTCGCCCAGTAAACTATCCGAGTTTGCCAAGGCATTGATGGTATCGTTAATCGCTTGCTCTGGTCCGGCGTGCGTCACCATGGCAATCAGTGCGGATCCGTCGTCGCTCGCCTCGGTCTGGATCAGGCTTTCGATCGACAATCCGGCATCGCGCATGGCTGCCGTGATTTCAGCGAGTACGCCAACACGATCAGCCACCAGCATACGCAGATAGGTCTTGCTGATCCGATGCGCGGAAGCCGCGCGCGGAAGCCTTTCAAGTTCGGAGGCCGGCATAGAGAATGCAGGGCCAGTTTCCTTGCGCGCGATGTCGACCAAATCGGCGACGACAGCGGATGCCGTTGGCTTGTCACCTGCGCCTGCCCCTTGGAACAGCAAGCGGCCAGAGAAATTACCCTCGGCAACAACGGCATTGGTCGCTCCGGTTACATGCGCCAGCGGATGGCTCAGCGGCACGAGGCATGGCTCAACCCGCTGGAAAATATTGGCTGACCCGTTGTCACCGTCAATTTCGGCAAGACCGATGAGACGGATACGATAGCCCAGCATTTTGGCCTGTGCGATGTCGGCCGCCAGAATTTTGCGCACGCCGCGCGCCTCAACACCCCCGAAATCAATGATTGAGCCAAAGCTTAAAGACGCAAGGATCGAAAGCTTATGCGCGGCGTCAATGCCGTCAATGTCGAACGACGGATCTGCTTCCGCAAAGCCTTTGGCCTGCGCATCTGCAAGCACCTGTGCAAAATCCAATCCGTCGCTCTCCATCGTGGACAGGATGAAATTGCAGGTGCCGTTGAGGATACCATAGACCCGATCAATGCGGTTGGCTGCGGCACCATCGCGGAGGCCCTGAATAACCGGAATACCGCCGGCAACAGCGGCTTCAAATTTAAGCGCGGCCTGCTTGCTCTCGGCTAAGGATGCAAGCTCGGCGCCATGATGCGCAACCATTGCCTTGTTGGCGGTGACCAATGCGCGTCCGTTCGACAATGTCTCGCGTGCCAAGGTCAGCGCCGGACCATCCGATCCACCAACAAGCTCAACCACCACATCAATGTCAGCCGCGGTCGCAAGCTCACCCATGTCGTCGACCCAGCGGTAGGGCGATAGATCCACGCCGCGGTCCTTAGTGCGGTCACGCGCGGTGACGGCAACGATTTCGATCTCGCGGCCAGCGCGCCGCGCAATCAATGCGCTGTTTTCTTGAATTAAACGAATTACGCCGCTGCCCACGGTACCAAGACCAGCGAGGCCCACTCTCAATGGGGCATGACGAATAGGGATGGCCATGGGTTAACGACTTTCTGCCTAAGGGACGCGCATTGCTGCGGCGCTTAGGAGAAATTGCACCAAAATGCCAATCCAATCCACGTCAATTGCAAACGCGCGAACCTAGCGCTTTTATATTGCTTTCGCTAAGGCCGCTGCAACGTTAAAAATTTGGAGCTAAAAAATGCGGGCAATAGGTGTCATCGGAGCCGGTCAAATGGGCGCAGGCATTGCTCAAGTCAGCGCTGGCGCTGGCTATCATGTGTATCTATCCGATCTTGATCTTGCCAAAGCAGAGGAAGGCAAAGCCGGTATTGCCAAAGCCCTGGCCCGCTTGGTCGCCAAAGAGAAAATGGGCCAAGACGCGGCAGACACCTTGCTTTCGCATATTGAACCGGTTGGCAGCTATGAGCCGATGGCGGATGCCGGACTGATTATCGAAGCTGCAACCGAGCGCGAAGACATTAAGCGCAAGATATTTGAGGCTGTCGGCAAGGTTCTTGGCCATCAGGCTGTGCTTGCATCGAACACGTCGTCCATTCCAATTACCCGTCTGGCGCAATCGTCGCCCGATCCAAAGCGCTTCATTGGCGTCCATTTCTTTAACCCTGTGCCTGTCATGGGCCTGATTGAGGTCATTCGGGGGCTTGGCACCATTGACGCCACGGTTGATGTCGTACGCCAATATGGAGAGGCGCTTGGCAAGCAATTGGTCTTTGCCAATGACGCGCCGGGGTTCATCGTCAACCGCGTGTTGATGCCGATGATTAACGAAGCCTGCTTTGCGCTTGGCGAGGGCGTTGCCAGCATCCGCGATATCGACACCGCGTGCCAATTGGGCCTTAATCACCCGATGGGGCCGCTGACCCTAGCGGACTTTATCGGGCTCGATACCTGTCTTGAAATCACAAATGTGCTGTTCCAATCGACGGGCGACCCAAAGTTCCGCCCCGCGCCGTTACTTCAGAAATATGTTGAAGCCGGTTGGTATGGCCGCAAGGTAAAGCGCGGCTTTTACGATTATTCAGGTGAGGTGCCTGAGCCCACGCGCTGAGGTTAGGCGCCTGATCGAGCCGCAATAAAGGCTGCCTCAAGATCAGCGATCAAATCGTCGGTATCTTCCAAGCCGATTTGTAACCGGATCAGCGTGCCTTCTTTATCCCAAGAAACAACTGACCGATATTTTTCTGGCTGGACGGGCAAAGCAAGGCTTTCAAAGCCGCCCCAGCTATAGCCAATACCAAATAACTCGAGCGCATCGACAAAGGCCGCGGCGGTTGTGGCATCGCCTTTATGAATGAACGAAAACAGACCCGCCGAGCCAGAGAAGTCGCGCCTCCAAATGTCATGCCCTGGACATTCCGGCAGCGCTGGGTGGAATACCCCCGCAACGTCTGGCTGCGTTTGTAACCATCTAGCAATCTGGAGCGCCGATGCCTCATGTGCCTTCATCCGCACCGACAATGTCCGCAAGCCGCGGCTGGCAAGATAGGCATCGTCTGGCGACACGGTCTGGCCAAGCTGCTGCGCGGTTTGGCGCAATCTTGTCCAATATTTCTCATGTGTGGTTACACTGCCCATCATGACGTCGCTATGGCCCACAATATATTTGGTGCAGGACAAAATCGCCATATCAACGCCCTTGTCGAGCGCGGTATGGAAATAAGGGGTCGCCCATGTGTTATCGAGAAGCGTAACTATATTGCGCTTTTTGGCCGCTGCGCCAATGGCGGGAATGTCCTGCATCTCGAATGTCAGGCTTCCGGGCGATTCCAACAATATCGCTTTGGTACGATCACAGAAAAGCGCATCATAATCGGTGACGAGCGGATCAAAATATCGTGTCTCGACGCCAAAGCGTTTCAGAAAGCCATCCGCCAAGGATCGGCTCGGATCATACGCATTGTCCGTCATCAACAAGACGTCGCCAGATTTGAGAACCGACAATAAGGCGCAAGCGATGGCCGCAACGCCCGATGGGTAAAGCATTGTTCCGTGTGCGCGGGGTTCCATCTCGGTGAGCGCTTCGGCTAGCGACCATTGTGTTGGCGAGCCGCGGCGACCATAGAAAAAACGGCCGTCTTGGTTGCCAGATTTGCCTTCCTCCAACGCCGCCACATTTTCATATAAATGTGTGCTTGCGCGCCAGACTGGCACGTTGACGACGGGGCCAGTTAATGCACTCCTTCGTCCTGCTGTGACTGTTTTGGTGGCGGGTTTTTGAGGCTTCTTAGAACTCAAGCCGCACCCTGTGCCTTAGGGGTATCTTTATCCAATCCCCATTCTGACCAGCTACCGTCATATAACGACACATCGGTCTTGCCTGTCATCCGCGCGCCAAACAACACGACCGCCGCAGTCATCCCTGATCCACATGTTGTGATCATCGGTTTGCTGAGGTCGACGCCCGCATCGGCATATGCCTGGCTCAGCTCATCGCCGCGCTTCCATGTACCGTCCGCGTTGAACAATTGGCCAAAGGGCAAGTTGCGGCTGCCAGGAATATGGCCCGACGCCATTTCGGGCCGCGGTTCGGCCTCTTCGCCGGTAAAGCGACCTGCGCCCCGTGCGTCGACAACACTGGCCGCCTTGCTGTGCAAATTGGCGAGCATATCGGCCTTGCTGCGCACGGCCTTGTCGTCTTTCCAAACGGTGAAGTGGCGGTGGCGCAAGGTTGGCTTTCCGGTTTCGAGAGGGCGGCCTTCGGCTTTCCATTTGGCGATGCCGCCATCAAGGATTGCGACGTCATGGGCACCAAACAATGTCAACATCCACCACGCGCGCGTGGCCGATTTAAACGGGCTGTCATCATAAACCACAATGCGGCTGCCATCGCCTAGGCCAAGCGATTGCATACGACTGGCGAATTTTTCAGGCGGCGGCAAGGTGTTAGGTAGGCTGCTATTGGCGTCAGCGAGTTCTTCGATATCCATGAACACAGCCGATGGAATATGCCCGCCTTCATACTCAGCCTGCGCATTGCGGCCGGCATCAGGCATGAACCAGGTTGCATCTACCACACGTAGGTCGGACGCTCCGATTTCTGCCGCCAACCATTCGGTGCTTACTAACAATTCCATGTTTTTCGTCCTTGACCGTATTTTGTGATTCTACCGCGCTGCAAGATAGGCAGCTTTTCCAAACTATCCAAGCTTTTCGAGAAATTGCTGCGCATGGGCACGCAATGCAACCTTGTCCGCGTCAGCCATCCGCTCCCAATTTTTATAGGGCATAGCCATGCGCGGATTTTTGCGCAGTTTTCCTTCGTTGCGCGCAATGAACTCCCAATACAGCGCGTTAAACGGACATGCCTCTGGTCCAGTGCGCTGCTTGACGTCATAGCGGCAATGCGCGCAATAATCCGACATGCGGTTGATATAGGCGCCGCTCGCCGCATAGGGTTTCGACGCCAGCATGCCGCCATCGGCGAACTGGCTCATGCCCAAGCTGTTGGGTAACTCAACCCATTCATAGGCATCGGCATATACTGCGAGATACCATTCATGGACTTCCTTTGGGTTCAGTCCGGCCAGCAGCGCAAAATTGCCCGTGATCATGAGGCGCTGCATATGGTGCGCGTAGGAATGCGCGATCGTTTGGCCAATAGCCTGCGACAGGCAATGCATGTCGGTTTTACCGGTCCAGTAAAATGCGGGCAGTGGCCTTGTCGCGGCAAGCGCGTTGCTTTCCACATATTCTGGGCCAGCGTGCCAATAGATCCCGCGCACATATTCGCGCCAACCAATGACTTGCCGTATGAACCCCTCGGCTGCGTTAATCGGGACTTTGCCTGCGCGATATTGCACTTCAACCGCGCGGCACAGTTCAAGCGGGTCAAGCAAACCAGCATTGATGTAAGGCGAGAGGATCGAGTGCCACAAAAACGGTTTTCCGGTGAGCATTGCATCCTGATAGTCCCCAAAACTGGGTAAAGCGTGGTCCAAAAAATGCTTTTGCTGCCGCAATGCATCCTCGCGCGTTACGGCAAATCCGAATTTTGTTGTTTCACCCATGTTGCCTACAAAGCGGCTCTCGACCATCTGAATGACGTCTTGTGTGACGGCGTTTGGCGCAAAGTGTAGTGGCCTTGGTATCGCCAGATCGCGCTTTGCCGGTTTCCGGTTCTCGGCGTCAAAATTCCACTGCCCACCTTCAGGCGTGTCTCCATTCATCATCAGACCGGACTTACGCCGCATATCGCGATAGAAAAACTCCATGCGTAATTGTTTGCGGTCCTTGGTCCAGCTTTCAAATTCAGCATGGGTGCACAAGAAGCGGTCGTCAGGCCGGATTTCCACCGGGATATCAAAGCGGTCGGGCCAGCTATCCAACATCGCTTTCACCCGCCATTCGCCTGCCTCGGTCACGCATAATGAGGACACCTTGTGTCGCTCAATGGCACGGGCAATTTCGCCCGTGAAACTGCCGCTGTTCCCCACGTCGGTCAGCTTTACATAATCAACTGTCCATCCTGCGCTGCGAAGATCCTCCGAATGATGGCGCATGGCGGATAGGATATACGCCATCTTGGATTTATGGTGCGGGACATATTCGGTCTCTTCATCAACCTCAGCCATGAGGATGACGCATGCCTTTTTATCCTGCCCCGCCAAGGATGATAGGCCGTGACTGAGTTGGTCGCCAAATACAGGAATGAGTGTTGCCATATCGCTATGTTAGCCAGACAAGCGGTCAAGGGCGATACGGGATTTCAGGAAAGCAGACTTGACCGCTTCAATCAAAAATCGGGCCGCTCTGGCGGCGCGTCTCCGACTGCATCCTGTATCACCCGTTTGCTTCCCGCGGCGAAACGGCTAAAAGCGCCATTATGAATGACATGCTAAAGCCAAAATTTCTTGGTGCGCAAAGCGCGCTTCCGCAAACGCCTGAAGAGGCGCAGTTGGATTATGTCCCCAACCCGCGCCCAGACACGCTGTATCTCGCGCGCTTTGCCGTGCCCGAATTCACATCCTTGTGTCCGGTAACGGCCCAGCCTGATTTCGCGCATTTGGTTATCGACTATGCGCCAGATGCGACGATCGTCGAATCGAAATCGCTCAAGCTGTTCTTGGGCTCGTTCCGCAACCATGCCGCTTTTCACGAAGATTGCACCGTTGGCATTGGCCAGCGCCTGTTTTCGGAGATGAAGCCGCATTGGCTGCGTATTGGTGGCTATTGGTATCCGCGCGGCGGCATACCCATTGATGTGTTTTGGCAATCCGGCGAGCCTCCCAAGGGTTTGTGGTTGCCAGATCAGGGGGTTCAGCCATATCGCGGCCGCGGCTGAATTATGTAAATAACCCTTCTAAGGTTCGGTGCCCATCGTCTCGTCGACGCAGGGGAATCGTTCATCGCAAATATCAGCATTAACGATGTCATCCGCCAAAGCTCTGCCCTATCGACCGATTATGGTTTGGGTGGAAAAATTTGGGGAACGGCGAGCTAAAAATCGGCTGCGTTTTGGCGTGGTATCGTTGGCGCTGTTGGCTAGTTTGTCGGGATGTGTTGGTGTCCAGCAGCCAATGCCACAGGCCAATCCCACCCCGTCAACTCGAATACCGCATTCTGCTGCGCCCGTTGCGCCGGCCGCTTTAACGCGGCCAATCAATCGCCATGCGCCTATTGGTCTTGAAAATCTGGTGCGGGAGCAATGGCGGATTTTTCCAGGCCGCACCGGTGTCGCTATCATGCGCATAGATGGCGGCGAATGGATAACTGGACAACGGGCGACAGATTTGTTCCCGCAGCAAAGCGTATCCAAAACATGGGTGGCGTTGACTATATTGGATTTGGTCGATCAAGGTAAAGTCAGCCTTGACCAAAAGATACGCATTACACCTAATGATCTGGCGGTTTTTCATCAACCCATTCGCGACCGTGTCATCTCCAATGGTGGGATTGAGGCGACCGTGCTCGCTTTACTCGAGCAGGCTATTATAGCGAGTGACAATACCGCGAATGACTCCCTTTTGCGCACGGCTGGCGGCCCCCAAGCGGTTCAAAGTTTTTTGGCGCGAAAGAATTTGGGGGCCATCCGCTTTGGTCCAGGCGAACGTTTGTTGCAAAGCGGCATTGCCGGCCTTGATTGGCGTCAGGAATATTCGCTTGGTAATAGGTTTTACGCAGCGCGTAACACGGTGCCGATGGCGAAGCGCAAAGCTGCACTCGATCTTTATCTCGCCAACCCGATCGATGGGGCAAGTCCCGAGGCAATTGTCCGTGCTCTTGCCAGGCTGGCGAAAGGAGAGTTGCTGTCGCCAGCGTCAACTAGGCTTATCTTGGGGATCATGTCACGGACATCAAGCGGGCCAAACCGTATGAAGGCGGGTGTACCTGCCGGCTGGCGCTTTTTGCATAAAACGGGGACCGGACAGATATTGTCGCCTGTTTCAACGGGCTATAATGACATTGGAATTATGACGGCGCCCGATGGGACGCGCTATGCGCTGGCAATCATGATGGGCAGTACAACAGCATCCATCCCGCAGCGCATGGGATTCATGCAATTTGTGTCGCGCACGACTGCCATATATCACGACCAGTAATTTCATGGGTTGATGACGCCTGACATGGATTGTCAGTATCTGGATAATTTGGACAAAGAAAAGGGCCGTCCTGTAACCAGACCGGCCCTTATCAAAAAGCTTTCGCTAAAAAGCGCGAATATTACTTCGCAGCTTCTTTCGCAGCTTCTGCAGGCGCACCAGCAGCAGCGGCCGCATCGGCAGGTGCTGCAGCAGCAGCAGCGTCAGCAGCAGGTGCAGCAGCAGCGTCAGCAGCAGGTGCAGCGCCTTCTACAGCAGCGTCAGCAGCTTCTGCTGGAGCTTCTGTGGCGGTTGCTTCTGCTGCTGGAGCTTCTTCAGCCTTTGAGCAAGCGACCAAACCGAGCGAAGCGGCAAGAACGAGAGATATAGCAATTTTCTTCATATGGGAAACCCCCTAGCAAAACTTATGAAAACCTGACAGACACGCCACAACAATTACAGCTTGCCTGCGAAAAGCCTTCTAGCTTGTTCACAATTCGGTGGCAATGCGCTTTTTTAAGTTTGATATTGTCCCATAACAATTTCGCGCCAATCTCTACCTTAACGGTAGAAAATATGCGGGATTTGGGTTGATTGACATGATATAAAGAATTCTTTATATGCTCTCCAAATGATGAATTTGCTTAATATCATGCGGGCTTTGGCCGATCCGACGCGCTTGCGAATCGCGTTTTTGGTGCTGCGCTTGGAACTGTCTGTGGGTGAGTTGGTCCAAATTTTGGACCAAAGCCAGCCCCGCGTTTCACGCCACATTAGAATATTGGACGAGGCCGGGCTTCTTGAGCGGCGTAAGGAAGGAAGTTGGGTGTTTTTGCGGCCTGCCGCAATATTGACCGATAGTCCCGTCGCATCCTTATTGGCTGAGGCAGATGTATCGCAGGGCAAGGCATTTCAGCGCGATGTTCTTCGGCTTGATGAAGTACGCAGCGCCCGGACCGACATGGCCGCAGCTTATTTTGCTGCACATGCTGATGAATGGGATTCTCTTCGATCTCTGCACATCGCCGATTCGGAAGTTGAAGCACGGTTGGCGCATATCCTCCACAGCGCGCCATTGGGACGTTTTCTAGATGTGGGAACCGGCACTGGACGCATCGTAGAATTATTTGCAGGGGCCTCGGAACGTTTTGTGGCTGTCGACAATAGTCCCGAGATGCTTCGACTGGCGCGGGCGAAGATTGCAAATCTAAGCCCAGAAATCGCGAATAAAGTCGATATTAAGCTTGGCGATTTTAATATGTTGCCCGTAGGCGACGCTGAATTTGACACGGTCATTTTTCACCAAGTCCTGCACTACGCACAGCATCCCGAGGCCGTGATAGCGGAGGCCATCCGCACGCTTGCGCCTGGTGGCAGATTAGTCATCGTTGATTTCGCTGCGCATAATCTTGAAGAACTGCGCACAGTCCATGCGCACGCGCGGCTTGGTTTCACGGATGACTTCATAAAAAAGACCTTTGCTAGCCAAGGCCTTCAACTGGTTCACCAAACCGCTCTTGAAGCAGGCGAATTGGTCATCAAAGTTTGGATGGGCCAAAAACTATCTGGCGCACAGCCGAGCCCCAAAAGTGGCCTAAGGCCAGATAATAACCTAAGGATTGTTGCATGATTCTCCCGCTTGCACAGATGCAAGAAGCTAGCCGCGCTGTGGCCTCACCCCTTTTCGCCGGACTTTCGGGTGATTGCGAAATCAGCTTTGAATTCTTTCCGCCCAAGACGGAAAAGATGGAAGAACAACTTTGGGACTCGGTCGTAACATTGGCGCCGCTTGGCCCACGCTTTGTGTCAGTCACTTATGGCGCAGGCGGCACCACGCGTGAGCGCACGCACAAAACCGTGGCCCGCATTGCGCGCGAGACTGACATTCCTGCAGCCGCGCACCTCACCTGCGTCGAGGCGTCAAAAGGCGAAATCGCCGATGTCGCCAACGCGTATTGGGAAGCGGGTGTTCGCCATATTGTTGCTCTGCGGGGCGATGCCCCCAATTCTGAGGGCCGGTTTGTGCCGCACCCTGATGGTTATGCCAGCGCTGCGGAGT
>Ga0214919_10002240_pt1 | contig 30682 bp, 29 predicted proteins | sample LL1503_MetaG_FD_177994 | JGI IMG/M metagenome (GOLD analysis project Ga0214919, IMG submission 177994) | Freshwater microbial communities from Lake Lanier, Atlanta, Georgia, United States - LL-1503 | ecosystem: Environmental > Aquatic > Freshwater > Lake | place: USA: Georgia | collected... | reverse complement strand
TTTAGATGGAATATATCCAACAAAAGATATAAGAATAGAACAAATTAAAATAATTAATCAAATGTTATATTTAGTTGAATTAGATAAAGATGCTGAATCATATTGGACTTTAATAAAATTAAATTTATCAGAACTTATCTAATTAGTTACCACCAAATCTCCAGAATACAGGTCCAATTAAAGGACTTGCTGAAATAACAGGTCCATATGATGGATATCCATTAAAAACATAACCATTAGAAAATCCTGTTGCAAGTCTTGGAACAGCATATACACCAGCATTAACAATTTGTCTTGGTTGTTGTAATACAACTGTATTAACATTTCTATATGGAGATAATACAACTGTATTATTAAGATTTCTATATGGAGATAATACAGCTGTATTATTAAGATTTCTATATGGAGATAATACAGCTGTATTATTTCTAGGTGATACCATTACTGTATTTTGACCATTAATGTTTCTAACAAATGAAGGAACTACAGGAGTATTAGTTGATACAACATTTACATAAGGAGATACACCAGAACTTAATACTCTTACTCTAGGACTATTTAAAGGAGAACTTATCATAACTGGTCTTCCAGTTGATGTAGTTGCATAACTAACTAAAGGATTAGTATTATTAAAGAAAGGCATAATTAAAGGGCCGCGATTAGAATTTATAATTTCAATTACCATTATATTATTTAATTAGAAAATAATATTGAAAGTTATAATCTTAAATATATTAAATTAATAATATGTTTCTTGTAGACAAGAGTAAAATATCAAATCTAGATGAAATAATTTTTAATAAATCACTTTATGAATTATATCTTCCAAAATTAACAAAAAATCTACAAAATATTATTTTATGTGGATATGACTGTAGTGGGAAAAAAACATTTGCTAATTTTTTATTACAACAAATTTATGGTGATGGCATTAAGGCATTAAAAGAAGTAGATTATACTATTAATAACTATGGAAGTAATTCTGTTAAAATAAAATTACAACAAAGTAAATTTCATATGATTTTAAATACAAATAATAGTGCTATTGATAAATATATAATTCAAGAAATTTTTGTTGAATTTTGTAAAAAAAATGATATGTGTTATTTTAAATGTGATATTCCTTATAAATGTATAATTATAAATAAAGCAGAAGCACTATCTCATGCCGCACAATTTTCTTTAAGAAGAGTAATTGAAGAATTCTCTAATACTTGTAGATTTATTCTTATTTGTAAAAGTTCTAGTTGTTTAATAGAACCTATAAGACATCGTTTTTTAGAATTATATTTAAAATGTCCAGATATAAATGAGAGTGAGATCATTTTAAAAAAAGTCATTAATAATGAAAAGATAACAATAGACAATAATAAGATTAAAGAAATAGTTAATTTAAGTAATAGAAATATTAAAAGAATGATAGTTCTTTTAGAATGTCATACATTAAATCTTAATTTTAAATGTTATTGGAATATATTAGTTGATAAAATATTAGATATAATCATAAAAAGGAAAATTACATCACTAAAAGTAATATTAACTATTAGAGAATATTTATCTCAATTATTTATATCTAATTTAGATGCTGATGTTATTTTAACATATATTACTGAAAGATTAATAATATTAATTAAAGATAATGTTAAATTAATTAAAATTATAGAGTTACTTGTTAAATATGATTGTAATCTAAAAAATGCTACACGTTATATGTTACACTTTGAAAGTTTATTTTTTAATATTAATTCTGTATTAGACGACTAAGATTTATTTTCATAATAATTTTCAACAATATTAATTGTAAAAGAATTATCAAATCCTGTAAAATCAACAATTGTCCCATCTTCATAAGTAAATTGAAATAATAAAGACCATACAGATTTAATAGGTGGATTAAATTGTAAAATATTTATAGTATGTTTATTATATAAATAACTACCTAAATTACCATCAAACTGAATTTTTGTTAAAACATCATTTAATGAACTAATTGTGTTATTAATATAACATTTTAATTCAAGATAATAAGATGGATATAATTTAATTGGAAATTGTGCTCTTAGAATATAATTATAATTATTATTTAATTGATAACCAAGTAAATTGTGTATAGTATTTAATCCATTTACTATTTTAATTGGATTTGGTAATAATACAATAACGTTATTACCACCATTTGAAACACTTGGTTCAACGGTATCAGGATTAAAGTTTGGAATATCAATTATAACTTGACTACTATTTTTAACAAGAACTGAATATGTTGAATTTAAAATATTTGCAGGAATATTTTGATATGATAATGCATTTTTAATTGTTATTTGATCTCCATTATTTAAATTATGATAAGGTATTGTTACAATAATTTGTTTATTTAATGATTTTATAGTACTACTATTTAATGTACTTGTTTGAATAGTAGTGTTATCACTAAATGGTTGATATAAAATAAATTGTTTATAAGAGTTAATTGTTAAAAATGAATTTTCTAATTTATAAGTAAAAAAATATTGTGTTGTTTTATTAGATGTTATAGTATTATTTAATTGTTCGATTAAATTATTTAATATTGTATTTTCATCAAAAAAACCTAAAGGTAATTTAACATTATAAATGGTTTCTGCTGTAGATAAAAATTTATAATACAAAGAATTATTTAATTCAGTTATTGTTTTCATTGTATATGGAATTTCACTTGATAAAACAGCTATTCGTGATACATTTGTATAAATTTTATTTAAATTTATTTCAAAATTACTAGAAAATGGATAACTAGCTGCTTTATCAATAATTTTAATTATTTTCATGGTATTTCCACCACCATTAATTGTTTCTATTGCGGAATTATTAACATTAAAATAAACATAATTTGATGTATCTGGTCCTATTGTTACTGATTGATATGAACGTAAATGATTATCATCTAAAGGATAATTAGCATTTAATTCTTTTAATAATATTCCAGCTAAATTTAATGACTTAATATTAAAATATTTTTCAACTGGACCTATTTTATTTTGTGATGCTTGGTATGGAATGGTAAATTCTATACAATTAACACTAATAGTATTTAGAGATGCATCTGTGTAATTCATAGTTCCAAAATTATAAGATATAATTACATTATTAATTGCATTTAATGGTATTGTATTAAAAATATATTTTTTATCTGCATCTGTTAAATAACTTGCATCACCTTGAATATTGGTAATAATTATTTGTAAATCATAATTTGGATTGTTTTTTTTTAATTGATATAAGTTATTTATTAAATTATATTCAGTTGATGTATTATTTTGAGGATATGTTATTTGAATTTGATAACTTGTTGTTTCATCTGAATTAGTTATTGTATTATACAAAATTAAAAAATTTCCAGTCACATTATCTGATACAACGTTTTCTAAAACAAATTGATCTTCATATTTAAAAGTATTATTAGGAAGATATATTGCTATTTGATTTGAATTTTTAGTAAATTTTAATGCATTTGAAGTTAAATTAATAATATTACCATCTAATATATTAGTTGGTTCTTTATTTCTATCTGAACTTTTAATATGTAAAAAATTACTAACTTCATAAACAGTTGGTTTTTTATGTTCATGATCTTCTTCATTATAATCTAATTCTAATATATTCATAATATTAATTTATAAATATTTCTTTATTAATTAAAAAGTTCTATAACATAATCATAAATACCTATATTTAATTTTAATCTAATATAATTAGTAAATATACTTCTAAAATCTTCTAATACAAAAATTAATAATTTTTTAAGATATGGAATTAATGAATCTTTAATAAATTCTGATACTTTAGTATTTGTTTCTCCATAAATAGAAAATATTTTTTGTAATATTGTATCAATATTTATTGTTAAATCTTCTGTTGGATATTTTAAGATACTTTGTTGAATAAGAGAATAATATTCTTCATCAATTTTAAAATCTATTTCACTAATTGAAATAACATTATTTAATAATGGATTTATTATATCATTTAAAATATCTTTTATTAGTTCTTCAATTATAACTATAATTTGTTTATAAAGAACAGATTCTTTTTTAAGAATACAGTCTTCTGATTCTACTTTATAATATTTATTAACAATATTATCTAAATTAATAGTTTTTAATTCTTCAATAAATTTATCATAAATTTTTTCTAAATTAACATGATATGGATAATTATTATTTTTTAACAATTCTATTGTTTTTTCATAAAATAAATTTTTAAAATCAATATTTGTATCTACAATTTGTAATTTATTTTGTTTAATATTTTGAGAAATACTTTTTCTTAATTGTATGTCATTTCTATTAACACTATTATTAATTTCTAATTTTTCAATTAAATAAAAATTATGTTGTTCTAAAATTGTTTGTATTAGTTGAGTAGAATTTTTTAAATATTCTGAACAATTTAATATATCATAAATTAAATTTGTATCTTGATAATAATAAGAATTATTATAATCCCAATCATTAACAGGATTATAATAATCTTCATTTACTTTATAAAAGACATTTATTCCAGTTTTACAAAACATTTTATATATTTTTTTTATTAAATCAGTATTAATTTTATATATTGGATGATTAATTATTTGATCTGTAGAAATTAAAGTTGAATAATCTAATAATGTAACTTTATTCATATAACATGTAAGTTGTTTATGAATAATATATTTAAAATATTCTGTTAAAACAGATTTACTAATTTCTAAATATACATTTTCTTCATTTTTATATTCTGAACCTATTATTTTATTAAATATATCGCCTATTATTAATTTCATAATTTCATTATTTTCTATCAATGACATAGGATAAATATCTGTAGTAGTTGTTTTATAATGTATTGTAATAATATCTGTATCATTTTTTATTAAAGTATGATTATCATCAAGAACAGAAATATAATATTTGTTACTACTATTTAAATATCTAATATTATCAAAAATTAAGATATTTTTCTTAATATCTTTATTAATAACTGATAATTTTGGTAATTCATTAGATTTATTAAATCCATTTAAATCATTTTGCCATTCAGATAATTTATCATTTATTATTGGTTGAATAAAATCATATATATTTGCACGTGTCTTTTGTGTATCTTTAATTTTTATTTTATATTCATCTCCTAATATGTTATCATTAATATAAATAGATATTCTTTCTAATTCATTTTTAATATATTTGTATTCATTTTGTTGATTTTCAAATAATTTTTCAATATCATTTGTTAAATTATTTATTTCAGTTAATACAAATGGTATAAGATATATAGTATTAATATTTATATTATTGAAAATAATCATAAATAAATCACTAATTTTAACTAATTTTTGTTTAATTATATAATTAATGCTTATATATGGTGATTCTATTAATCCATAAATATTTTTATATATATTATCATCAGTATTAGTCCCAATAATAATAGGAATCATTCTTGTAATTTTTTCACCTCTATTATCATATCCATATTCGAGATTAATGTCTAAATTATTTTCTTTAAATAATGCATAATTATAATAACCATAAGGAAGACTAAGATTATGCATTATTAATTCATCAGAATTTGTTTGTCTTTGTCCTCTTCTAGGACGATTAATTTGTGGTCTTTGTTGCCCTTGCTGCCCTGGCTGTGGCTGTCCTGGTTGCCCTTGCTGCCCTTGCTGCCCGGGCTGCCCTGGATTAATAGGACCAGCACCACCAGTTTGTTTAAGATTACGAGAATGATAATCAAATATTTTAGTAGTTCCATAATATTCTAATTCTAATGAATATGCATATAATATTCCAATAGTTTTTTGTGCTAATGCTACAATTGGATTAGCTAATGTTATTTGTTCTAATTGATATGATTTTGGTAATTGTGTTTCTTTGTATAATTCTAAGAATAAGTTAATATATTTAGAATGCATTAAATAAGTTTCAAACAATAATTTTATAATCATTTCATTAGATAAATTTAAAACTTTTAAACTTTCTAAGAGAAAAGTAAATTTTGGACTAATATTTTGAGGATATCTATTAGATATATTAGATATATTTACTTTATTAGTAGTTAAAATAGGAATTATAATAGATCTGATTAAATCATTATCTGGAATTCCTGTAGGAATTAATTGATCTAATATATATTCTAGTAAATTAAAGTTATTTGGATTTGCATTTGCACCTAAATTTAGATATGGTTGAAGTGGTAAATTTAAATTATTAAATGCTGTTTCTACTATCTTACATAACCACTTAAAATCAAAAATAATTCTTTGAATTTTATCTTGTGTTAAATTACCATTTTGTTCTTCATTGTAAATTAAAAGTAAATTTAAACCTTCTAATTTTTCATTTGAAATATTTGGTATTTTATCTAAAATAATTTTTTTAATTCTGTCGTATTTATTTAATTTATAATTATTATTATCACATATTTTTTCTTCATTTTGAATTGCTAAATTTATATCATTTATACTATTAAAGTTAGTAGTATTATTAGTTAAATAACTAATTGTTGAATTTATACTACTTATATCAATATCTTGTCTATATGTATCAATTTTATTATCATAGTTATCACTTAATAAACAATTTAAAATTACATAATATTCATAACGAAATGATAATATCAATTGTCTCCATAAATAGTCATCTATATTTCCATTTCCTGCATTACCTGGATAATGTTTAGCTAATTGTGGTGGGACTGCTTGTACATTTGGTTTTACTGTAAAAATATCAATATCATTATTAATACGTTTTAAATCATTTATAATATTAGGTTGTTGTATTGTATTATTAAAACTTTCAGATATAGTTAATAAAGTCATTATTAAATGCGATAAATCAATTGATATAACTTTTAAATGAGAAATTATATCTTTCCAATAATCTGTTAATTGTTGAATATTTGGAATTGCTAATGGTTGACTAATTATTGAATTTATTTTTTCAATTACTAAATTTGGATTTTTTGTATCATATGCTTCTTTTAATCCAATTAAAATAATTGATTTATGATAAGTATTTAAATCATTAATATTATTTGGTAAATTATTTGGGTTTTGAGTCATAAAATTATATCCTGCAATAGGAATAGTATAATTAAGGACGTTGTATGTATAATTGACAAATGTATCAGGTGGATTAATCGGTATTTGTACGAAAAAATAGAATAAACTTCTTCCATGAATATAATATTTATTTTTCATATTTATAATGGGATGTCTTGGTAAAACGGCACATTTATGTGTTAACATTTGATCAATTTGTCTTAATTCTGTTGTTGGAAAATTATGAAGAATAACTAATCTAATTTGTTCTAAATCTTCATAATATTCATAATTAGTATTATTAAGGAAATATAATATATTATTAATATATTTTATAATTTTTTCATTAATCTCTAATTGAATATTATTTTTATATTTATTTAATTCATCTTGTAGTGATAATTTATTAATACTTGAATTATTTATTGTATCAATAATAACATTTTTTTCTGTACTAAAATTTACAGATTCAGAAGATAATAATAGTATTTCATTATTTTTATTATCAAGTAATTTTTGATTAAACATAGTCATACAATCTTGTATAATTTTCAAATATGGAGACTTACTAATATTATTTAATGTGTTTTTTAAAATATCAAACAGTTGGTTACTATTTATTTTTGTAACAATATTTGTAATAATTTTATTTATTTCATCTTTTTGTGTATTATTAACTAAATTTGATAAAATAATATTATCTGGACTACAAATTAATTCACTAGCAGTTTTAATATTATTTAAATCATAATATACTAAATAATTAATAGGATATTTACCAAAGATATCCTTTAACATTAAATCATTATTATTATAATTTAAACTTAATAAAAATTTAACAATATTGTAATATTTTTTTTTATAAGCTATATGTAATCCATTTTGTTTATATTTATTTGTAAGAGAAATACTAAGTCCATATGATATTAATAATTTTAATAAATGTAATTTAATATTTTCAGATTTTATTTCATCAGATTCTAATAAGATTGATAAAATATTTTCTTCTTTATCATTTTTTAAATTAATATTAGGGATAACTTTATTTGTTAATAATATTGTTATTTTATTAATATCACCTGATCTAACAGAATTGAAAAATTCTTTTGAATTTTCAAAGAAAATATTATCATATTCAATATTTTCTTTTTTAGTTTTATTTATAAATTTGTTCATTTATATTTATATAGATTAAAATTTTTATAAAGAAATGATAATGAAATTTTTATAATTTACATGTTTTATCTTGACAGTTACATAAACCATTTTTCATTTGATATACTAGAGTACCTGTAATAATATGTTCTCCATTTTCTTGGAGTTTTTTTCTATAATCATGTTCAGATTTTGAATGTAACACAGATTGATAGAAATCTTCAAGTGTGTCTCTATGATTATAATCAGTAATAAATCTACTATCTTGCATTTTAGGTGGGCAATTAAATTTAAAATATAAATTATCCATTATATAATTTAAACTTAGATATTAATTTCTGCTTTAAGTTCTTTCATAGTTTTTAATTTCCCATTTTCATTTTTAATATCTATATTTTTTGAAGTAGCAATAGCTTGAAGATCTTTTAAACTTTTTCTAGCAGTTTTTTTGATTGGTTCTTCTACAATTTCTTCAATTTCTTCAATTTCTTTAATTTCTTTAATTTCTTCAACATATTTAACTGATTCATGAATATCAGAACTAGTTGATATAGTTACAATTTCTGATATTTTTGGCATATTATTGTAATCATTATTTTCATTAGATTTTTCTATTTTAACATCTTCAACAGATGTTTTATCATCATAAAAATTACGACATAAGTCAATTTTAGATTTGAATACTGAAGTATTATAATTTAAATTTGAAGGCATATTTATCATTATTGGAATAGCATCACTATTTTGGGAAGATACTTTATGAAGTACTCCTAAATCATTATCTGTTGAATATTCTTCTTCAAATGTTTCGTCAAGTTTAATATGATTAGATAATTCTTCTACTTTATCTTCTAATAGAAAAACTTTACGAGTTAGATAAACTATTAATAAGATAATAATTAAATGTCTCAAAAAATCAAATAATTTTTCAATTCCCATAAATAATCTATTATACTTATTTATAAAAGAAAAATTACGCATAGAGTAGTATTTAATTTATACATTAATTGGTTTATTTGTTTGAGTAGATGAAGATAAAGTAGAATTATTATTTACTAATTTAGCAGGTTTAATAGTAGTTTCTGAAAAATTCTTTAATTCTAAATATGGAGTATGCATAACTGTTGGAGTAGCATTATATTTATTATCACCGACACATACTGGAGGTTTAGCATCATAAAAATATGGTTTCCAATATTTGGTATTTAATACTGAAAATTGATTTTCCCAACTATTATCTATTAAATCACCAGTATTCATATAATAAAGTGGATCTTTTTCTTTATATTCTTCTTTTTCTAAATAACTTTTACTACTTTCTTTTATTATTTCTTTAACCATAGTTCTTATTTCTTCTGTAGTAACTGGACGCATCCCTATGTCTTCTTCTTCCATTACATTTTGTTTCATAGTTTTTTGAGTAACAGGTAAACTTAAATTTGTATTATTTTGAGTAACAGTTGAAGTTAATTTAGTATTAGTTTTATTAATAGGTAAAGTTAAATTATTATTATCTGGACTAATTGGTAGAGTTAAATTTGTATTATTTGAACTAATTGGTAGAGTTAAATTATTATTTTGTTTAGTAGGTAAAGTTAAATTATTATTTTGTGTAGCAGGTAAAGTTAAATTATTATTTTGTGTAGCAGGTAAAGTTAAATTATTTACTTCTTGAATATTTTGAATAATTGGAGTAGTAGTGAAATTTGTATTCATTGTATTCATATTTGTATTCATAGTATCCATATTTGTATTCATTGTATTCATATTCATTGTATTAGATGATAATAAATTATCTGTATTAGGAGTTGATAAAGTATTATTAGAATCGGAAATTGGCATTGGAATATTTGAAGAATTATTTATGTTATCTGTTGGTATTATGTATTCTTGATCTATAGAAGCCTCATTTTCTATTTCATTAAATTTTTCTAATATATTATCAAAAGTATCAATAGAACAATTAGAATTTCCAAATAAAGAATCACTATATACTACTAATATTATTATAAAAATAATTACAAATATACCATAACCAGATATATTTATAGAATGTTTATTATTTTGAGTTGCTCGCATAAGTATTAACAAGCAACATATTAAACTTAAACTAGTTAAAGAAACTGTTTTTAAAAATTGAGAAGATTTCATTTAATATAATTATAATTAAGAAAATTTTCTTATAAGTAGTATTATTATAATTAATATTAATGGAATTATTATACTCATATACATTCCAACTAAAAAGAAAAAATACGGTTTTAATTCATTATTAATTTCATTTAATATAGGAGTTACAATTTGTGTTTTAAATTTATCTTTATTTTCGCGAGATATAACTTTATCTATTATATCAGAAATTTTACTCATTATATATTAAATAAATTTATTTTGATTTAAGTAAATTTTCTATAAATGATTTTACTGTTTTATCTTTTAATGACATGTTTGAATCGGTATTAACAACTGATACAGCATCTTTTTCATTTACTAATGAGGGTTTACTATATTCTTCAATAGTTATAAAAGGTGGAAACATAATGCTTTTAGCAGATGCTGATGATGTATTTTCAGTATCTGAATCTAATATTGTTAAATGACTTAATTCATTTTCATTATTGTCATCAATATTAACATCTAATTCTGTATTTACTAAATATTCTTTGAATGATTCTGCAATTTTTATAATTTCCCCATTATTATTAGAAATAGTAGGATCAGCACCTAATCCTAATATTATATTACCGATAGTATGTAAAGGATAATTTCTTACAGCAAGATGTAATGGTGTATCACCGTTGCTATTTTGGAAATTTAATATATCAGTTCTATTAGCTTTTACTATGGTATTAAGATAACTTTTAATTTTACTCATATTTTTTTCCATTATTGCTTTATGAAGTTCAGTATTACCAAAATCATCGGTTTGATAAACATTACTTAGAGTGATTTGAACTGTATCCATGTAATTCGTTAGATATTTTTTTTTAAATTCATATAATAATTTAATAATTCATGAATTTTGAACTAGATAAAATCATTTTAACTAATTTAAATTATGATTCAGAATTAGGGAATTGGATTGGTAATATTTATTATAAAGAATTTGGTAATAATTTACTAATTGAAACTCCTATAATGAAAATTAATAAGATTACTATGAATCAATATAAAAATCCTAGAATAAAAGTATTTTCTGTATTAAAAAAAGAAAACCCAATATTTAATGAAACAATTGAACAAATAGAAAAATTTATATGTGTAGAATTAGGTAATAAAAAATTTTCTGAATTAAATAATTATTCATATTTTTTTAAACCGATGTTTAAAGATAACATATATAAGTTTTTTATTCCTGTTTATAATAATGAAATAAATATAATTGTTAAGAAATATGATAATTTAACAGATTCGTCTAATATTTTATCATTATCAAATCTAAATAAAAATACAGAATTTAAAGCTATACTATATTTAAGTCATGTCGAAATCGAACAAAATAATTTTTATCTAAGTTGGAATATATTACAAATAAAATTAGAATAATTTCTAAATATATATATATATGGGAAATTCTACTAAAGCATGTATTTTACTATTTTTGATATTTGTTTTAATATATTTATTAATGCAATCTAATCAATCAGAATATTTAACTAGTTTAAACGTTCCATCTCAACAAGAAGTTTCAACAATTGTAGATAATTTTGATAATAATAAAGGTTTTACTCCATCAGAAGCAAATGGTACAACAAAAACCCAAGCAAATTCTGGATTGATTGCTCCTTTAACAGGTGGTAATACTGCTGATATTTTAAATGCTCCTTCTATTGATTATTCTACAAAAGAACCAGTAACAAATGACCCTAAAATGTTCCAAGATCAAATGACAGGTATGGGACCCCAAAACCTTGATAATGCTTCATTAAATTATTATAGTAATCAATTATCAAATTCTTTAAGTCAAAAAGATTTCAGTGCAAATGATTTCTTACCTCAAGAAATTAATTCTGATTGGTTCAACACAGATATTACTAAAGCTCAAAGTGAAATTGATCAATCAACTTTAATTGATGTTGCTAAATTCTGTCAAGGTGTTGATACTATTGGACAATCATTAAAAAATCCATCATATGATATAAGAGGAAATATTCCAAACCCAAAAATTACTGTTAGTCCTTTCTTAAATTCATCTTATGATCCTGATACTAATATTAAATCATGGTGTTAAATATAATTAATAATACTAAACTATTTATAAGTGTTATAAACATTTTCAATATTTATAAGTGTTATAAACATTTTCAATATTTATAAGTGTTATAAACATTTTCAATATTTATAAGTGTGTTTATTAAAATTTATTTTATAACTATAAAATAAATGCAAAATAAATTTTTCTCTTCAGATAATGAAAATAAACTTTTATTTTTATTAAAATCAAAAGGTTTTGGTTATGGTTTAAATAGTTATGAAATAATAGATATTATTAAACCTAAAATGAATGATATTTATAGAAAATATGGTGGAAAAGATATAACAGTTGAAGAATTTAATACTTTAGTAATAGGACATTTTATTAAAAATATACCAAATAAATTACCATCTCCTGTAAGTATAAGAAAAGGAGAAAAAATGAGTCATAAACAAATAGAATCTTTTGTTTCTAATCGTAATAAATTTGATGTATCAATTGGATTAAAACCAATGCAAGTAAATTTTCTTAAAGAACAACCTAAAAATTCAAGAGATGATACTGTTAGAAGAAAACATAAAAATGAAATTGAAGAAGTAGATCCATTAGATGAATATTTTAATTTATTATAAAATATAGGGAATATTTTAATTTATTATAAAATATAGGGAATATTTTAATTTATTATAAAATATAGGGAATATTTTAATTTATTATAATTATATATAAAATTTTAAATGTATTATAAAATAATAATGAGCGAAGAGTTTAAACAATTAGTAATTAAATGGTTAAAATTAGATGAATCTATTAAAAAAGATATTATAAGAATGAAAGAAATGAAAGAAGAAAAAAAAGAATATGAAGAATTAATTTTAGGTTTTATGAGTAAAACTAACCAGGATGTATTAAATATTTCTACTGGTGGTGCCTTGAGAAAAACAATATCAAAAACGAAAGGTGCTTTAAAACAAGAATATATTACAAATGCATTATCAGAAGTTATAAAAGATAAAGATAAAGCATTAATATTAACAGAATCTATTATGAATAATAGACCAATAACTGAAAGACAATATTTAAAAAGAACAAATCCTAGAAAATCTAAAGATTAGATTAATCAATATAAACTGTACCATTATCATCAGTAATAATAGAAGTATATGGTGCTCCCATAGGAATATAAATTTCACTTGGATAATCTAAAAGAACTGAATCATATACATCAATAATATATTCTGGTGTATATAATAATTTTCTTAATGGATGTTCATAAGCAGGAATTACATATGGAGAAGATGATTCTTCTAAAGAATCTTCATCAGAAGAAGAATCAGAAGAAGATTCTTCTTTTTTATATTTTTTTCCACCACTTTGATTTCCTAATTTATTAAATACAGCTAATACTTTTCTTTCACCAGATTCTTTCATTTTAGCTGTTTTAATTGTGAAATTAACTTCTTTTCCTAATTTTTTTTCATTAACTTCATAATGTCTTAATTTATTATTTTCATCAATTGTAGAAAAGAAAAATCTTGGTAAATTATTTGTGAAGTGTTTTGATACACGTGTATAAAGCATTTTAGCAGCATCATTAGCATTGTTAGATTCTATAGATGTATTAATACTTCCAGTAACAAATGGATTAACAAGAGTATATTTCATTATATAATCTATATTAGAAAATTATATTCGTATTTTTGGAAATTTATTTAAATTTATCCCATATAGTATTGGATTTTCATTCCAATTACCAATTCTTATTAATTTCTTTTTTTCACATAAATAATTAACAAAGTTTTTTGTAAATATTATAAAATCTGAATTTACTGGTTCTCTTCTAACTATATATTTTATAAATGGTAATATATTATCGCATTCATTTTTTAAGTAAATTCCAAAAGCATAACAAAATTCATAATAATTCATATATATTTCAGATTTAACTGTACAATAGGATTCTATAAAATTATTTAAATGATAAAGAATTACTTCATTTTCAAATACTTCTTTTTCTAGTGTTGATGTTGATGCACCCATAATATTAGTCACTAATATTTCTTTATTACTTTTCATAAAATAAATACTATGAGTATTTATGAAAGAGAATGACGTAGATTTTTTTAATAAATAAAAAAATTGTCTGATATATTTCAATAAATACTATGAGTATTTATGAAAGAGAATGACGTAGATTTTTTTAATAAATAAAAAAATTGTTTTTTTAATCATTTAAAGTTATCTATCCTTAATAGATATTATATATGACTGAAGATAATACTATTGTCAAATTAGTTACAGTTCAAACAAGTGCATTCAAAAACTTGATTGATGGTCTAAAGGACATGCTCTTTGATTGTAATATGGAAATTATTCCAAATGAAGAAGAAGAAAAAAATGGTTATGTAAAAATTCTAGCAGTAAATAATCAACATGGTATGTTAATTCATTTGAGATTACAAAGTTATAATTTTGATGAATTTATTTGTAAAGAAAAACAAACTATTGGAATTAATATGCAAGTATTTCATAGAGTTATTAAAACAATTAATAATAATCATATTTTAACTATTTTCAAAACAAGAAATGATCCAAATAAATTAGGAATTAAAATTATGGATAAAGATAAAAAACAAGTATGTCAATATAATTTACCAATTATTGATGTTGATACAGATGTACTAGATGTATCACAAGCTTCTTTCCAAGCAATAATTGTTATGAATTCAACTGATTTTCAAAAAGTATGTAAAGATATGAATGGAATAGAAGCAAAATATGTTGATATTACTTTAATTAATAATATCTTTAAAATTTCTGCTAAAGGTGAGTTTGCTCATGGATCAGCAGAATTTAGTGAAAACCCAAATGGGTCAATTACTATTAATAGAAAAGATGAAGCAAAGAATTTAATTATTACTGGTAAGTATGAATTAAAAAATTTATTACTTTTTACAAAATGTACAAATTTATGTAGTCATATTGAAATTTATTTAAAAAATGATTATCCACTATTACTTAAATATACAGTAGCATCACTAGGATATATGCATTTATGTTTATCACCAATTATTGATGATAGTTAATTTACCATTCAGCAATATGAGGACGATAAATTATTTCATAACCATGTTGTTCTGTTATTCCTTTATTTAAATAATTTACTTTATTATTTTTATTATTTGAAGTCCATATTTGTAGAACACAATTATAATTGTTTTTTTGACATAATGATATACCAGTAATTTCATAACTGATATTAACTTTATCTTTATACAATAAATTTTCTCCTAATGTATAAATTAATGTTTTAATTAGTGTTGAATATGAATCCTTAATGTCTATTTTAATTGACCAACATCCACCATTTCTATTCATTTCATCTTCCCACATTGGATATATTCCTTCACGCATAAAATACATATGTTCAATCATTAAAATATTATTTTTCAATTCATTAATTACATCCCAAAAGTCATCAACACTATCAATGACTGCTATTTTCTTAAAACTTTCTGGTACCCAATTATTAATGTCAAAGTGATACCAAAACACCCATCTGCAGTTCAATTTTTCCATTATATATATAAAAGGATATAAGCTTTAAATATAGTTTTATAAAATGAATAATTTTCGTATCACTTTAATTTTTTTATCACTTCAATTTAGATTTTTTGTTATAGCAAAAAAACTAAATTTTGTAGAAAAAAATTGACATAATCATTTAAAAGTTAATCTTTTAATTATTATAAACATGTCTAATGAAAATATTTCTAGAGTAACAGGAATTCAATTTGATATCTTTGGAAACGATGAGATAAAGAAAAATAGTGTTATTGATGGTGATGGTATTATTTTTTCTGATACATATGATAATTCTGAACCAAAAATAGGTGGTATTATTGATCCAAGATTAGGCGTTACTGATCAATTTATGTTATGTTCAACTTGTAAGACAAATTACTTACAATGTCCAGGACATTTTGGTCATCTTAATTTAATTGAACCAATTTATCATTTTGGTTTAATGCAATATGTTAAAAATGTTTTATCATGTATTTGTTTTAAGACTTGTAAACTACTTGTTCCAAGAGATGAAATTGTTAAAAAGTTAATTCTTAAAAATAATAAAAATAGATTTAATGAAATTAAAGCAATGTGTTCTTCAGTAAAACATTCAATTTATACAGGTGCTCCTACTCCAAATTTAAGAGTAGAAATTAAAAAGAATCAAGGTTTAATTAGTATAGTAGCTGAATATACAATTGGTGCTAATGAAGAGTTTTCAACTGAAAGTGTAACTTTTAGTGAAACTATTATTGAAAATAAAAAGAAAATTATTCAGTATTTATCTGCTGCCGATTGTTATTATCTTTTAAAAAATATTAGTGATGAAGATTGTAATTTATTAGGTATTCATAGACCAGAAAGAATGATATTAATTAATTTTCCAATTCCACCTGTTGCTATCAGACCATATGTTAGAGGTGATTTTACAACTCAAGGATATTCAGAACATGGTACTACTCATAAAATTGCGGATATTGTTAAATTCAATCTTAAACTTAAAAAAGAAAAAGAAAAATCAATATCAACAAATGATAATACTAAATATTTGAAAGATTATAGAGATTGTCTTCAATATCACATAGCTACTTATTATGATAATGAATCAATGGTTCTTCCACGTTCTGAATTAAAAAGTGGTGGAAATGCAGCTAAAAGTATTACTTTTAGATTTAAAGGTGGTAAAACTGGTAGAATTCGTGGTAATCTTCAAGGTAAAAGAGTTGATTATTCTGCACGTACAGTTATTACTTCTGACCCTAATAATAATTTAGATGAATTAGGTGTTCCTTTAAAAATTGCTAAAACTGTAACTTATCCAGAAATAGTAACACCATATAATATTCAATATTTAACTGAATTAATCAGAAATGGACGAACTAAATACCCAGGAGCAAATTTTGTTGAAATTTCAGGAAACATTAATTCTAGTGGTAAAAATACTAGAATTGATCTTAAGTATAAAAATAAAGACTTAGTATTATCATATGGATGGATTGTTCATCGTCATTTAAAAGATGGTGATGTTGTCTTATTTAATCGTCAACCATCTCTTCATAAAATGAGTATGATGGCTCATAAAGTTAAAGTAATTCAAAATCCAGATTTTATTACATTTAGATTAAATGTAACTGCAACAACTCCTTATAATGCTGATTTTGATGGAGATGAAATGAATCTATTTGCTCCTCAAAGTGAACAAGCTAGAATTGAATTAATGATGTTAGCTGATATTAAAAATCATATTATTTCGCCAAAAGATAGTAAACCTATTGTAAACTTAAAACAAGATGCTCTTTTAGGTTCTTATAAATTAACAAATGAAGTATCATCAATGGATTGGAAAGATTCAATGAATATGTTAGCTTATACTACAGTAGTTGATGATTTAATTAATGGTAATAATTCAATTAAAAAGAAAACAAATTATTTAGGAAGAGAAGTCTTTTCACATTTAATACCATCAAAAGTTAATTCTTCAAGTAATAATGCTACTATTATTAATGGTAATATTGAAAAAGGAACTTTAGCCAAAGGTGAATTAGCAGGCAGTAAAAATAGTATTATTCATTTAATCATTGATTCATATAATAAACAAAAAGCTGCTGATTTTATGGACAATGTTCAAAGAATTACTAATACATGGTTAATGATGATAAATGGATTTTGTGTTGGTCTTGGTGATACTATTGTAGCACCAGAATTATCAGAAATAATGAAAACAAATAATCAAAAGAAAATGTTGGAAATTGATAATTTAATAACTCAAATTGAAAATGATCATATATATGATCGTGCTACTTTTGAAGAAGTAGTATTCAGAGAAATGAACACAGTGATGCCTTCCCATGCTAAACTTTTAGTAAGTAAATTAGATATTAATAACAACTTTTTTGTTCAAATTAAATCAGGTTCTAAAGGTAAAGATGTTAACTTGGGGCAAATTATGGGTTGTGTAGGTCAATCTCCTTTTGGTAATAAATTAATTGAGAAAAAACTTAATAAAAGAACATTACATTATTTCCCAAAACAAGATGATAGTGCATTATCCAGAGGATTTATTTCTAGTCCTTATATTAAAGGTTTAACTGCTACTGAATTCTTTTTCCATAATATGGATGGTAGAACTGGTCTTATTGATACAGCTATTAAAACTGCAGATACAGGGTATATGCAACGTAAAACAATTAAAGCAACAGAAGATGTCTATCAAAGTTATGATTCAACAGTAAGAAATTCATCAGGTGGAGTTGTTCAACTTGTATATGGTGATAGTGGTTATGATACTGCTAAGCAAATGCAAATTAAAAGTCAATTGATTATGATGGATAATGATACTATTAAAAACCAATATGTCTTTACTAAAGAAGAAATGAAAAAATATAAAGTATCAAAACAAGAGAACGAACAATTATATAAGTCAATGACTACTTATAGAGATCAATTAAGAGATATTCAAAGAACATTTTTAGGAGAATCAAGAATTATTCAAGAACACTATTATTTACCATTTAACTTAACAAGAGTAATTTCATATTATAAGAATACAGAACAATCAGGTAGTCAAGCATCAGTTAGTGAAATTTTAAATGCAATTAAAATTTGGTTAGAACCTGAAAATAGTCTTTTAATCGCACATCATAAAGATGATGTTCTTAAAAAGAGAAATGATAAATATCATAAAACATTAATTGAAATTTTATTACATGAATATTTAAGTCCTAAAAAAATTCTTGTAGATTATAAATTATCAAAAAAAACATTTAATACTATTTTAGAAGATTTACTATTATCATTTAATAAAAATGTTGTCCAACCATGCGAAATGATTGGTATTTTAGCAGCTCAAAGTATTGGAGAACCTCTAACACAGTTTACTCTAAATACTTTCCACAGTACTGGTGTTTCTGACGTAGTATCAAATATGAGTGCTATGGGTAGGTTCAAAGAACTTATTAGTTTTAGTAAAAATATTAAAACTCCATCCATGAAAATTTATATGACGGAAGAATTTAAATATAATGAAGAAAAAGTATTACAATTTGCTAATATGATTGAAAATACAGTTTTTAAAGATATAATCCGTTGTACAGAAATCTATTTTGAAAGAGATTACAATAAAAAAGATAGTATTCATAATAAAGATAAAATGGATTCAAATCCAAAGAATATATTTTTTGTTAATACATCAAATAAAAATGTTAGTCTTAAATCATTACCATGGATATTTAGATTTATTATTGATAAGGAATCACTTTTAGATAAAAATATTTCATTATTAACTATTAAATCTCAATTTGTTAAATTCTGGCAAACAACTTTTGTTGATACTAAAGGGTTTAAAAAGAAAGAAAAAGAAATAGTTAATTTAATTAATAATATATGTATATTAAGTAATTCAGAATCAACAGATGAACCAACTATTCATATTAGATTAGATATGAATGAATATGGATACATACAAATACTTGATATTTTAAATATGATTCAAAATAATTTTAAAGTAAAAGGAATTGATTCAATTGAAAAAGCTTATTGTAAAAAAGAATTTGAATATGTTTTTGATAAAGAAACAGGCAAAGTAGTTGAGAAAGAAGAATATGTTATTACTACAAAAGGTTCTAATATAACAGATATATTCTATTATGAGGGAGTAGATAATAAAAGAACAGTAACAAATGATGTTTATTCAATTTATAAAATTTGGGGAATTGAAGCAACTAGGTCATCATTAATTAAAGAAATTAATACCATTTATTATAACAATAGTGTTGACTTAAACTTCCAACATTTAAGTATTCTTGTTGATATTATGGTTCAAACAGGTGGTGTTACTCCTGTTAATCGTTATGGTATTAATAAATTAGATACAGATCCTTTAAGTAGAGCTTCTTTTGAAAAAACTATTGAACAATTAATTCAGGCTGCTGTATTTAATGAAAAAGATAAAATGAATTCTGTTAGTAGCAGAATTATTGCAGGAAGAGTAATTAATGGTGGTACTGGAATGATGGATATTCTAATAGATACACCTAAATTAGAAAACACAGAATATATTGAAGACAAATATTTAATTGATATTAGTAATATTCAAATTCCATCATTAATTGAAGATCCTTTCATTAATGAAATATATCAGGAAAATGTTGTTTAATATTTTCATTGCTCCATACTAGTCCAGAAAAAACAATCATTGTACCCATATGATTTGATGTACATAATTCATTAAATAATGTTAAAATATTTATTATATAATTACTATTTTCAATAATAATTGGTAAATCTAAATTTGGATAAATATGTAATGCTAATTCTAAATTTTCATTACGAAAATCCTTCCATAAATAAATAACTTCATTATACCATTTTATAAAACCAAAACGATTAATAGCATTAACCCATTCTGTATGTACAATATAACCTAAATTTTCAAATTTTGATAATAAATTATTTATTAAAATTTTCTTTTTTTCTATAATAGATATTTTTTTTTGTGGTATCTTTAATATAGATATTTGTTTTTTAGCATTATTAATAATATCTAATGTTAGTGGAACATTAGAAAATGGTTCAATTAATATATTTGATTCTATTAAATCTTTTATTGTTAAAATATTTAATGTTCTTTGATATTCTTTATTATTTACAGTTATTTTATATGTAAATAAATACTCTGGTTTAATTTCACGTGCTAATACTTTTTTTGTTCCTTCCATAAAATATATTTTTTCTAAACTGATAATATCAATATCATTTAATGAATCTAATGGATTAAGTGTATTAGAATCATATATTATTTTATTAATATGTTTTAAATGATAATTACAAAAGTCTTGATTATTTATTGTTTTTTTATTACATCTCTCATATAGAACTTTTTTATTTTTTACTGACTTGCATATATTATCCATCTAATAATATTAGAATATATAAAATTTAAGTCAATATTATCAGTAAATTAACTATAAAAAAAAATGAAAATTCATCATTTAAGGGAATATGTTTTTAAGTATTATAATATGTCAACTAATAATAAGACCTTTACTCGTCCTAAAGATATTCTCCTAAACGATGAATTTTCCAATAAAGAACTAGTTCTATGCGAACCCAATAAATGGAATGATAACTTTTATGGTTCTCTTGGTTCTAAAGAACAACTCTTTAGAAATGATTCACTTGAATTCTATAAGAATGATCTTAAGAATGTTTCTGAATATAATATTCAAGCTCTAAAACTTAATAGAGGAGATATTCTTGATGCTTTTAAAAATATTGATCAATGGATGCTTGATAATAAAGAACAAATTGAAGAAAAAACTCAACTATCTAATCTAAGTTATAGACCTCTTGTTAGAGAATGGGTAAGTAAAGCAGGTAATCATGGATGTTCTAGTGAGATTAGATTTCTAGTTAAAAAAGAAGGTGCAGGTTATCACACTATCTTTTTTGATGAAGATAATAATGAAATTAAATTTAAGAATTTTGAAGACCTAGAAAAACAAGTTGGATATAAAACCAGTGCAAAAGTAAGACTTATTCTTGATTATCAAGTAATCCCAAGAAAAAATGAATATAGTGTTCTTCCAAAGATAAAATTTATTCAACTTCAAAAAGATACTAACTCTGGTCCTACAGTAGACCCAGAACTTCTAGCTCTTAAAGTTAATGAAATTGATCTTAATACAGTCAAACCAAATATTTCTCTTGTTAAAGGAGAAGAGGAAATGACAAAAGGACAAAAATTTATGAGAATCTTTTGGGGTGAAAAACCAGGAAAAAGATTTAGATTTGAAAATTTTACAATTGATAAACATGATAAAGAGGACATTTATGTTGGACTTGCAGGTAAAGAATATGAAAATAACAAGATTACAGTAATTATGGATGGTGCTAATCTTGAATTTCTAAATAAAATAGATGAAGTTATCAGAGAAAAACTTCCAGAACTAAGAGATGGATTTGAACTAACAAAGAAAACTCAAAAACTAGAATATGTTGATATTGTAAATAAAAGTAAAGAACTTCCTCTAGTTAAATTTACAATTGATATGAATCCAGAAAAGAGAACAAAATTTTATGTTGATAAAACTCTTGTAGAGTGGGAATCAATTGATGATCTAAGAAAACATATTACTTTAGGAACAGAATTTAAAAATCCTAATGTCATTCTTTCTAAGATCTCATATATTGCAGGAAAGAAAGAAGCATATGTTCAACTTAAACTTAAATCATGTACTCTTATTCCTTCAAAGAGTTCTAGAACAGAATATGTAAATAGTGGAAAATTTGATGATACTTCAAAAGAATCTAATGATGAAGAACTATGTTAATCAAAACAAATTATATAATTAGTAACAGTTTTAATTTCACTCGAATTTATAGTAGAAGATATTGGTGAATGAGAACTAATAGAACTTGATACAGTTGAAGATGTTTTCTTCTGTTTTGCTTTTAAATCTTTTTTTATATCCATACAATGCTCACGGACATAATCAATAATTTTATTATCAATAGCCCATTTAAAAAAATTTAATTGTCCTGTTGTTGTTGTTATAAATTTATCTTCTTCATAATAATAAGAAAATTTATTTTTAGTTGTATGTTGTCTGCAAAATGGATCAAATAATTTTTTATTATATGCTTTTAATTGTGATTTATAGGAATTATAAACATCTAATCCGTTACAAATTGAACTATTTATTATTTTAGAACTATTTTCTTTAGAATAATTAGTTACAAACCAATCTAAAATTCTTAATGATATATTAGATGTTTCATTTAATATAGATATTAAAATATCCTTATTCTCCTTTTTTAAGAAATAAGTTAATAAAGAATTTAAAAGAATTTTTTCTTTACTTTCTAATTCATCCATCTATAAATATTTTATATTGATAAGTATTTAAGATACTTTTTACTTTATTTTAAAGAAATCTTTTATTTTCTGCTAAATACATATTATCGTTTTCTTTAATATTATAATCTAAGTAAAATTCTTTCAAATTTGATAATACTCCATTTACACGCCATTTAGATGGTGCATGTGGATCAGTAGCAATTTGTAGTTTTAAATGTTCTTGAGTTTGTAATTCTCTGTTTGATAATGCATAATGTTTATAAAATTTTTCTTTATTTTGATTTTTACATAAATCAAATGCTATTTTAAATCCAAAAATATCTGCGAAATTTTCACCTAATGTTAATTCACCATTTAACTGATAGTTATTATATTGTTCTACTAATTTTTCTGACATTTTTTCATATTCTTCTAAATCTTTTTTTGACCACCAATCATTAAAATTACCATTTTCATCAAATTTACTTCCATGTGTATCAAATGCATGCATAATTTCATGACCAATAAAAGTACCAATTCCTGCATAATTTTGTACATCTTCAAATTTACTAGAATAAAATGGTTCTAATAATACAGCAGCTGGTAAAATGATTTCATTATTAGATGGTATATAAGCAGCATTAACTTCAAATGAATTCATATACCATAATTTTTTATTAACTTTTATTTTGTTATTATATTTATTTTTATATTTATTAAAATGATATTCATTAATATATAATACATTTAATAAATAATTATCATTTGATGGTAAAATAAAATTAGAATAATCATCATATTCTTCTGGATATCCAACTTTTATACCTAATGTTTTTAATTTTTGTAAAGCTTTTTGTTTGGTTTCACCAGTTAACCAGTTAAAACTATTAAGAACATCATTATATTTTTCTTTAATTTTATAAGATAAATCTGTTACATATTTAATATCATTTGAATTAATCATTTCTAGTTTCTTAAATTCCATACATAAAAAATCAGATAATAAACTCTCAATCATGTAAACAACTTCTTTATCAATACTCTTTCTTTTTTTCTTTCCTTGAAGTATTTTCCCATAAAATAAAAAGAAAATATTTATAATATCATCTGTTAAATAAGAACTTAATCCTCTTATTAAATTCCAAATAAAATATAATTTTAAATCATCTTTATTCCCTTCTAAAATATTTTGTAATTTATTCAAATATTCTGGAGATTCAACAATAATTTTACTATGAATATTATAATCTTTTAAAAGTTTATCCCAATTTATTTTACTATATTTTTCTTTTAATTCATTTATAGACATTGGATTATATGTTTTTTCAATATCCATTTGTTCTTCTGGTGATAAACTTATCTTAGCAATTTTAATTTCTATTTCAAATATTTTATTAATATTTATTTTTTTCTTTAATATTTTACTTAAAATATTTTCAATTAAATGATAATACTTTATTAAAATATCCATTTCTTCAAGAGTATAATATCTATAAGGTAAACCTAATCCACTTTGTGATAAACAAATAGTATAATTTTCAGATGATTTTGTATCAACACATACACCAATATTTAATGGTGATGATAAATTATATTTATTTAATAATACCATAGAATCTATTATATCTAATTTATTAATTTGTGATATTAATCTCTCTAATTGACTAATATTTCTTTTATATTTAACACCAGATGAATAAAATTTACCTAAAATATTAGGTTCTTTTAATATTAAATCTTTTAATATTATAATCATTTTTTCACGTAAAATAGTAAAATTATTATATGAAGAAAATTCTTCTGGAATTTTAGTTGAATTTAACCATTTATAATTAATATAAGTATAATAATCATCTTGAGGTTTTGGTCTATTCATAAATTATAATAAGAAATAAAAATATTGAAATTAATATTTAAAATTATCTAAATTGTATCATATATCAAATGAAGTTTAATAAAGTACCAATACTTCTATGGGAAGACAAAAAAGCTATTATTGAATGGCTCTACAATAAATTTAATATCAATAAATTTCGTTATACAATTATCAAAGAAGATTCCCATTTAGATTTTCTACAAAAAAATGAACATTATATTTTATTGAATTATGCTTCAATAAATTATTTACTTCTATTTCTATTTGTAGGAACACAAAAAAAGAAAATGTGTATTTTAATAGATAGGAAATCACTAGTATATCAACCTAAGAATTATGATGATGTCATTCGTAGTGTTGTTATGTATTCATTAGAACTTAAATTTCAAGTAAAAGGAGATCTTTATAAAGGAACACTTTTAGATGTTAAAATGATCAATAATACTTTCTATGTTTATAATCTTTTCTTATGGAAAGGAGAAGACAAAACTAATGAATCAAGTCTTGAAAATTTTCATTTAATTGATCATGAACATGTTGAATTTATTAATCAGTGTAAATTATATCGTTATTCTGATTTACTTATTTTAAAAGATATTATTGATAATGATAACAAGGTTAAAGGATTAATTTTTATTCCTAAAATCCCAGGTAATATGATGATTTTCTTAAGTAGTGGCAATAATACTAATAATAATAATAATATTATTAAACAAAAAAATGAGGTAAATATAATTGATGGAAAACCAATTATAGAACATAATATTTTTAAAATGAACATAACAGATTTACCAGATGTATATCAATTATACAATGAAAATGATAAAAAAACTACTATTGCATATATACCTAATATTAAAACAAGTGAAATTGTTAGAAGTTGGTATAAATCAAATAATAAAAGAAATTTAACTGTCAAATGTGAATATAGAGAACATTTAGATAAATATGTTCCAATTGAACTTGTTGATAATAATTAAAAAAATTGAAAAAAATAATTTAATTTATTACATTTATATATTAAATCTTAAATAAAAATGCTAACTGTTTCTCAGGTACATTCTCACGCGAATCTCCAAGTTCCAACTATTAGTCGTAAAAGAAAACGAGATTCTTATGATCAAGAATATCATGATAATAAAAGAGATTAAAACTTTGTGCAAATGTTAACTTTGAACAAGCTTTAAAAGAATTTATATTCTTTCTTATAACGAGGGATATGGGTGAATGTATTCCAGAAAAATATAAGATCTTCTTATATTTAAAAGAACTAATATATTATACTAAAAATAATTTACTAAAAACTTGTTCAAATCGTAACCCTGAAGTATTTTTCAAACTTCATAAAGAAGTTTGGGGGGGAAGTAATGCATATGAAACTTTAACAATAATTATATACTATTATATAACGAGAACTAAGTGTGATTGGTGTGGATGTCTTCTAGATGAGAAAAATAAGAAATTTATAATGGAACATGCTCACTTAATAAGTTATAAAAAAAGGACAAAAAGGACAAATAGTAAATTACAATATAAACATATTGGACATTTAAGAGGGGTAGTATGTCATAGTTGTAATGTTGGAATTATAAAAACTATTGATAATAATCTCCAAAAAAAAATTTGGAATAAGGATATTAATTTCCTTTTCAGAAAAATAAAAGAAGATAATATCAAACGGAATATTTATATGCATGATGAAGAAATTTATAATTTAATACGTAATTGGGGATTTTGTAAAAAAATAGATACTCACAAAATTAAAAATATACGAAAACTAATAACTTCATCTTTGAAGAAGAAAGGATATAAATATCATAGAATAAAGAAACCTAGATATACTTTTTAAGAGTAGAGCTAATTACTGTATAAACATTATCAACATTAACACTATTTCCTAATTGTTTATAACTTTTTTTATCATCTGGAGATAATTTAAATGACTCTGGGAATGATTGTAATCGTGCACATTCACGTGGTGTAATATATCTTTTTTCCTTTCCATAAATTGGAATTTGTGAAATTGCAACTAGTGTTGGAAAATAATGTTTTTTTTTAACACGTATTCCAGACTGTCTAATTTGAATAAAATGATTAAATATACTATCATTTTCTTTTATTAAACCAACTTGCCATTCTAACTTTCCATATATTTCTCTTTTTTTAAGAAGTAATGAATATTTATTATACCATTCAGTGAATTCTTTCCTATATTTTTCAATTAATGGTTTATTTTTAGTAATGTAATTTTTTTTCCATTCTGGAAAACTATCAAATTCACTTTGGGTATAGGAATTAAATGCATCATTAATCATAATAGTAGGTGAAATTTTTTCACCGACTTCAAATTGTTTTACAATTTCATCCCAGGATTCAAGAACATTTAAAATATCATCTTTTATAAAGTATTTTTTATTAATTTCTTCTTTTTTATCAAGAAATTTTTCAAATTCAATTTTACCTTGATAAGTTGGTAAAATAATATTACTATCATTATAAATATCATTTCTAATACACACAAAATATACTCTCTCTCTTTGCTGTGGTATACCAAAATTATGTGGTGATATTTGAAATAATTGTAAATTATATCCAATTACTCCAATTTTATTCTTAATATATTTTATTACTTCACAATTACTTACTTTTAATATATGTTTTACGTTTTCCAAAAACATAAATTTTGGTTTTTTTACTCTTGCTATACGAACAATTTCATCAAATAGTAATCCTCTTTCATCGTCAAAACATTTCTTTTTACCACCATTACTAAAAGCTTGACATGGGAATCCAGCACATAAAATATCAAAATCTTCTATTTTGTTTTCATCAATAGTTTTTATATTATTTATAGGTTCAATACCATAATTATCTTTATACACTTCTCTACATGCTTTATCTATATCACATGCTAAAATACATTTAGCACCCATTTTATGTAATGCTTGATGAAATCCTCCAATACCACAAAATAAATCAATAAATTTATAAGATGATAAATCTATTGAATCCTTTTTAATATCATTAAAATTGTTATTATCAATATCATTATCATCATTATATTCAGTTTCAGTTAATAGTTCTGATTTTGTTAATTTTGATGAATCCATATTTAATAATATAATAATTTTTTGTACTCTAAATATTAAAATTCATATTTAATAAATTTATCTATTTTTTTTGAATCCATTAATATTTTTTTTTTATTTATAAACATATTCATGTTATAAGAATGATGAATTGACATATAATTAGGATTTTCTAAATTATTAGCAACAATAGCATTTTTATTATTTTTATCTATAACTAAAAAAAGAGAATTTCCAGTTAAACTACTTATAAATGTATATACTAAATAATTATGAATATATGGTAAAATATTTATATTCATGTATTCATAATAAGTTGAATCATATTGATATATAATAATAAGAATTTCTCTTGGTAACTTCATTTATATAATTATAATAATTTATCTATATCTAAATAATTCATTAATTTTTCTTGCTTGTTCATTATAAGATAGATGAGCAAATTGAGGACAGAAATCATCTTCAACTTTATAACATTTACCATTTTTTAAAGCACACCACGAAGAACTTGGAGACCTGTGAATTCCTGAACGTACATATTGTTTAATTCCATTACAAGATCTACATACTCTATTTTCATTACCAATAAATTTCCAATCGTAGTCACTCATTTAATTAATATTTAATAGTAATGATATTTTTATAAATTAAATTTCAATTTTTCATTGAATTACATAGTATAACTATCTACTGCTTCTTGGAAATTAGATGCATTAACTCCTTCAAAAGTAATTGGTTCTTGAAACGTTGGTGCTACAGGAGCATTTTGAATAGCCTCTAAACTAACCGGAAAGTTGCGAATAGATGTTTCAAAAAATTGAACTGTTCCAATAGGAATATCTTTCCCTTCCATCTTACTTCTAAGAAGATTTGATGTATAAATATCACATCTATCATCAAATTCTGATTCAATTACAGTAACATTATAACCATATTTCATAGCAAGAAACACATATGGTTTCATATGACCAAGAACACAATTGGTATTATCAATAATAATTGATTGAATATTTCTAATCATTGCTTTTTCAGTTCTTTTAATATTTTCTTTTTGATTTGGTGTGGGAGACCAACGATATACTTTTCCAGTTGCTTTATCTTCGAATTGTTTAATAGTAATTTTAACTTCCGATTCATCATCTTGAAAATAAATTGTTGGAATCATCAGATGATTAAAATATTCATCAGATGAATAAATGACAGATGCTCCTCCACCTAGTTCTTTATCAATCATTTCATCTGAATGATAAGATTTACCGGTGGCAGTAATACCACGCATAAGGTATAAAGTTTTACTATGACCTTGAATTAGTGGAATTTGTTTCCACGTTGAATTAGCAATTCTTGAATTAATATCAGCTTTAAGTTCATAAAAATTAGATGGTTGAGTTCTCCATGTCATAATTAGATCTTGAAGTTGTTCAAGTTGTACAGAACAATCAGTTCCAAAAGCAGGGAACTTCTCTTTAATCATATAATAGTGTTCCATAATTTTACTATTAAGTTTATTAGTAATCTCTGCCTTTTTATCTGGAGCAATACCAAAAGCAAGGATATCCTTGTTATATTGCTTAATAACTTCAAGATTATGATTCATAATGGCTTCCATTTTGTATATATTAATTTGTATTGATATTTAAGTATAAATTATTTCAATTTTTTATAATAAAATAACAAATATACTTACATTATCATAACTACCTTTTTTTATTGCATGTTGTCCCAAAGAATATGCTAAATTAGAAACTCGCTTTTGATTTTCAAATTTATTAATACTTTTCATTTTTTTAGTTTTCTCTTCAATAAAATTATAAACATCTGTATTATTCATTACATCCCATAAACCATCTGAAGCTAATACAATATATTTTGAATTAGATGGAATTCTTAATATTGATTTATATGGGCGTTGAGAAATAATTGGATAATTTGTATCACCCATACTTCTACTAACTGCATATCCTTGTACACGATAAATTTCATCGGATGAATCATATTCTATTTCTCCACCTTCTAGAGTAATTCTTATTTTCTCATATTTATCAGTAGGTTTATGTTCTGGATTTAAATCAATTGTTTTAGAACCATATGCTAACATACCTTTTGAATCTCCTACATTAATTACTTCAATTTGTTTTTTATTTTTTTTTAATCGTATAACTAATAATGTAGAACCACAATCGCCTGATTCATCTGAATAGTTTTTTAATAATGTTTTTTGAGTTGAATTAACTAGATGATTAATATCATTTTTACATAAACATTCTCTAAACTCTCCCAAAGTATTTTGTTTTAAATATTCAGAAACAAAATCTCCACCATGTCCATCAAACAAACCAAAAATAATTTCATTTGAATAATCAATATAATCTAATCTATCTTCATTATAATCTCT